>Ga0070665_100000253_pt1 | contig 88600 bp, 69 predicted proteins | sample KBSS13metaG_FD_65862 | JGI IMG/M metagenome (GOLD analysis project Ga0070665, IMG submission 65862) | Switchgrass rhizosphere microbial communities from Kellogg Biological Station, Michigan, USA - KBS S1-3 metaG | ecosystem: Host-associated > Plants > Roots > Rhizosphere > Soil ... | reverse complement strand
CTTTCGGCTTTGGCTTCTCTGGCGGTAACAGAGGAGCGATTTGCTCCCAGAGTTTGTCGTCGAGAAGTGGGCGCATATTGCGCCTAAGGATAACATGCACCCGGTTTTGTTAGGAGCTCTTAATGCCCTGGCAGCTGAGCTTGCGAGCGCGGCGTCGCCCTCAGTACTAGTCAGCTCGGAGGCGTTCGTCGATTTAGGTCGAATTGAGGAGCTGTCTTCGTTGCCGCGATCCGAATTTGATGTCTCTCGCTTAGCTCGGCTATGTGAGGAGCTTAACATCTGTTTTCACCACAATTGCTTCCATGCGGTGGCATTCATAACACGGGCCATTCTCGATCATGTTCCTCCAGTTTTTGGGTTCAAAACTTTCAAAGAAGTCGCTAACAATTACGACGGCGGCAGGACCTTTAAGGGGATTGCGTCACAGCTTGAGGATGTTTCGCGAAAGGTCAGCGATGCTCTGCTTCACATGCCCATGAGTGACAGCGAAATCCTTCCAACACCTACGCAGGTCGATGTTCGTCAACAACTCGACAGTGTTCTTGGGGAAGTCGTTCGCATTAGGCGGAGGCCAGTGTGACACATCGACCAACCCAAGCGGTCGAGCGGACGGAAACCGCATACAGCGCGGTTCCCGCCGCTCACCGCTGAAGCGTTTGGGCGTACGAGGACGCAGAGATAAGGCATGGGGCGTCAAATGCGAGAGCTTCCCGTAGAAGCACAGAATGCCATCAGCACGGTAGAGTTTCGCTTGGAGTGGCTCGAACGTGAAGTAGGGATCTTAGAGCAAAAGATACAGTTCTTCGATGACCTATCCTTCAAGATTAAAGGGTGGGCAATTACAACGTGGTCAGCTTTGGTAACATATGCGCTCACGAAGCAAGACTGGAGAGTGGCATGCGTGGCAGTGCTCATTCCTATTCTCTTCCTTCTGGTTGATGCGTCTTATAAAAGATATCAAGTATGTTTTATTGAAAGAACTCGTGAAATAATGGGCCTCTTGAACGACCCTGATGCTCTGAAGCTGAAGGCGGGTCAAGTCTATCCTTTTGTCGTCTACGATTTGCTGGGAATTCATGGCAAGGGGCGGAAAGAGAGTTCTTTAAACAGACAGTGGGGGCCGGTGGCTCGTTTAGTAACTAAGGCAAGCGTGGGCCTAGTTTACTGGGTCTTAATTATTATCAGCGCCGCAATTATCTTTGATTTGACTGTGGCGCTTTGAGTCCGAGGGGGGCAGGCGATTCACATGTAGGCCCACGCCGACTTCATAGCGGTGACTGGCGCGCGCGAGGGCGCCGATGATGATGCGGTTGAGCAGGGGCTTGGGAGTGAGGAGCAGGCGGCTCTGGAAGGTGCGGGTGGTGACCTCCACCAGGGAGCCGCCGGCGGGGATGAAGCGGAGAAGTCGGGCCATGGCGTGGCGCTGGGAGAGCAAGGGCCTGGCCAAGTCGAGGTCTCCACGGTAAGTAGCAGATATGAAAGGAGTTGGTACCCACTCTGGACGAACTTGAGGCGGGGTTGCTGTCAAGCAATCTGGCGGGAAAGAAGCCGCGGAAGGCCCCAAAAGCCCACGGGATATCGCTTTGCGAACATGTCAAAGGATCTGGTCACGAGCGCGATCTTTGCGCTGGGAGCCATCCAGCGCCGAGTGATGGCTTCGGTGCTCCCAAGATTAGGGTGGCACTTCTTCTGGGTGCCAAACAGCTTGAACCCTCATCTTTGTCCAGAGCGTACGTGGTACAACTCGAGCCAGCTTGGTGCCTCCGCTACGCTCCGGACACCAACCTGGCATTTGCGTATGGCGGAAGCCTCTAGCCATAGTGTGGTGCTCGGCGTAGAATTGAGCAGTCGTTGCAGAGGAGACGCTGCATATACTGTACATATCGCAACGTATCGGTGGTGCGGCCAACCCGGGGCCTCAACCGGACGGATACCGCGCTGTCGCGCGGCACCGCTGGTTAGGCCCATCAGCGTAGGAGTCTGTCGGCGCTAATGCGTCCCCTCAAAACGCTACTCCTCCCCCTTGCTGCTCTCGCGCTACTCGGTTGCGCCGGGGCGCCAGTGGCCAAATGCACTGAGATGCACCTGGAAGGCTGGTTCTACAACTGTACATGGGTGGTCAACGACACAATGGTCGCGAAAGGTGCTTCGGATGCCTACTATGGGGGTGTCCTATTCGAGACCACGCATGATCTCGGTCCCCAATTCGCTGCAACCTGCGAGGACCTTACCGCGCATCCCGATCGGGTACCTGAACGTACGCGACAATGGCTGAGCTGGCCGAAGGACGATCCCTGCTCCCAGCAACAGCACCTCGAGTGGCTCAACTCGTGCCTGGCGGACACGACCTCACTCCTCGGAAAGACCCGTCGCCATCTCCTCGTGAACTTCATGGAGGACGCTAGTCCGTCCACCCGAACAGCGCGCAGCTACGCGCACCGTCGCTGTGGCAGTGTGCGGGTGATGGCGCGCTTCGAACCAATCGACCACTCGACCGACGAATCACAGGACGACATAGTGCGCCAAATCACTCCCTACATCGGGTTCTTCATCTACCCGAAGACCTCTTCGACCAGTCCGGGCCAGACGCCTAACCCCTCGTTGCCCGCGAGAATAGGTTCCATCCTAATAATTCCGAAGAGCCAATGTTGAGGGGACAGCCAATTCCCCACATGCACTTTCAAGGACGGAATTGACCTAAGACTCTCGGCTTGGTTGCAGGAAGGGCGTACCTGCGCTTTGGTTCAGGCAAGAGGGCCTGTAACAGGATTCGACAGATGTGGTCACACCGCCCGGATCTGATATCCGAGTAGGAGCGGGTTGGTCGGAGCTTGTCGGTGCGGGGACTACGAGCCTATCCTGGCGCGAGGAACGCAGCCGGGAACGCCCTGACGAATGGCAGATGAGGCGGGAAGCTGCCGATCGGAAATCGGGCATGCCGGTCTCCCGATTCCAGCCGATCGGCCGCCTCCCGGAACGCGGCGACGAATTCGAAGTAGAGCCTGTGGAGCTCTTGGCGTGCTGCTTTGCGGAAAGCGTGGAAACGTGGGGCTGGAGACTTCTTCGTCCGATTTGGCTCTGCCCTCGGATCCTGCCTCCGGATCGCATCCGGTCCGAGAGGTTGTTGGCCACTCCGCTTCCGCTGAGCTTCGGCCGTGTCTTCGATCTCCTGGATCATGCACTGGATTTGATGTCGGTACTGCCCGGAGGAGAGATGCTCCCAGCAGGGCAGAGGCTCCAGGATGAGCGTTTCCGGCTCCTCGAAACTCTGCGGCCCAGTCGTCTCGCCTCGCTGCTTGGCCAGGTATTCTGCCGTCCGATTGACCCAGACTCCTTCCAGCGCTGTGCCGGCGAGGAGAGCTGGCGCGGCATGGACGCCGGGCCACTCACTCACCCGGGCCACGAGATGTTCCTTGACCCCATTCGAGAGCACATAGGAGAGTCGGGCGGTCTGGGCGGCGTCTTCGTTGCTGACGACGGTAGCTTGATAGCGCCGGGACCAGACTTTGTCCTTCCAGCCGGTGAGGCGGACGACCTCACGGGCGAGCTTGGAGTTGAAGAGGCCCATGAAGCTCGCGAGCTGCTCGACGTCCTTGACGCGGACCAGTAGGTGGAAGTGGTTGGAGAGAAATGCAAAAGCCACGACACCGACTTCGTAGCGGCGGCCGGCGCGCGCCATGGCGCCAATGATGATGCGGTTGAGTTGGGGAGTGGGTGTCAGGAGGAGCCGGCTCTGGATGGTGCGGGTGGTGACCTCCACCAGGGTGGCGTTGTCAGGAATGAATCGCAGGAGTCGGGCCATGGCGCGGCCGGGGGAGGGCAAGGGTTGGGCCAAGGCGTTTCCTGATAAGCAAGCTGTTGCAATCATGGGGGTTAACTTTGATTGGGTCGTTGTGCCGCGGTGCGGCGCCTGTCAAAGGATCTGGCGGGGTTGAGGCGAGTAGAGGCATGAAAAGCCTGTGGAATCTCACTTCGCGCGCATGTCAAAGGATCTGGACAAGCGCGCGATCTTTTGCGGTGCCTCGAGCTCTCTGAACGTCCATGGTCTCAGAAGGGCAATCTTGGACTAAAATGTTCGGGTGGCACCTCTTTGGGCAAGGATCTCCAGCAAAGGAAACTACTCTGCGAAGTGGCTCAACGTTGAACCCATTCCCTCAAGGAATTCAAGGTGCAATGAGGCTTATGCAACTCACGCTCGTGACGAATCTGGTCTTCTGGCTTCTCGTCACCGCTTTGGTAGCTCGCAAGAGAGGCAAGCAATTGGCAGGTGGGGGGGACTGATGCCCGAGTACAACTTGCGCCATAAGTCAAGGCAACTAAAGGAGGCGATGGTTGTACCAGCGGCTAACACGCGCCTCCAGCGGACGGCTGACGCCGCGCGCTGAGACGCTGCAACGTTATTCCGCTCCATCATGATCAACGAGAAGACCATCGAGGACGTGCGGCGGGGGCGATTCGCTCGTGTCCAACTCAGTGGTGGGCCTGCTATCGACGGATTCGCCGCCGCCGACCCATCGGATTCACGATTCCTGCGGGTCGATAGCTTGGCCGCCGAAGACGACGGCAGTCTGAGCCAGATTTCGCTCCGACTGCTCCCGGCGGGCATGGCTTCGGTCGAGGTGCTCGCGGATGCGCCGCGCTTCCAGGAGGCAGACGGGTCGGTGGTTGTCATGCCCGCGTCGTTCTGGTCCGAAGAGGCAGAATAACCAGCGCCTCCAGCGGACGCCTACCGCCGTTCAAGTTATAATGGTTTGCGAACGAGTCGCTTCGAGTAACTTTGGGGGCCTGCGGCTAGGCGCTGCTGAGTCGCTACAGCGTTAGGAGTTAGTTCTGAACATTTCGATATTTTCATTGGTTGCGGTTTCACTTAGGAGCCTTGTCCCGCTCCTGATTGGACTTGGATGCTTTGCCGTATGGCATCGCGTTCTTCCTCGTCCCGGTCATTTCCTAGTCATCTCTGTATTGGCTATGTTTGGGCTCAGTGAGTTCTGCCATGGGATCTTACGAATTGTCTTTACCTTATTTGTGTACGGTGGAGGCGAAGAGCGACATTATATCTTTTGGGTTGAAATGTGGCAGGCGTTTGCTGTTGCTGCCCTAACTGTTTTCATTGGCTTCTTCTTGCTACGTACTTCCATGCGACTGCAGGTTAGGGCCTAACCCGGCGCCTCCTTACGACGATTGCCTGATAGCGCCGGGACCAGACCTTGTCCTTCCAGCCAGTCGGCCGGACCACCTCGCGAGCGAGCTTGGAATTGTCCCGAGGAGTTTTACGGCGCCGCCCGGTAGCCCCGGCCAGCATGTACGCAAGGCCGGCCGGGGCGAGCGGCGCCGCGAGGTCAGCCTTGAGGACCGATTGCCCACTCGCTGATGGGGTGCCACGAGGGATCGAGGCCGGTACGCCTGAGCCAGGCGGCCGACCGCGAGATCGACGACTTCATGACCGTCCCAAACTCGCGCCCAGGGCGACGAGAAGCTCGTCCAGTTGCGTGAACGTCTCGTCCATCGCATCCGCCGCCCCGGTGCCGGCAGCGTCGAGAGCTCCCTTCGAAGGATAGAGCTCGTGCAGGACCAGCAGCGTCTTGCCACCTTTTTCCTCGAAGGTCACCGTGGTGACGGGCCCACCGTCACCACCTTCTTCATTGGTCCAGACGAGGCGCGAGTGCGGTGTCACTTCGATATACCTACCGAAGAACTCGTTAGTGTTTGAGGCATCGTGGCCGAACACCAAACGGTACCCGCCCCCGACACGAACATCCATCTCGCAGGAGCGCAGGAACATGCCCATCGACTTCGGCACCCACCACTGCTTGAACAGCTCGGGCTTGGTCCACGCCTCGAACACGATGCGCGCCGGGGCGTTGAAAGTTCGCGTGACGACGAGCTCACGCTCGGACTTGCGTTCCACGGTCGTGCGGTTCTTCATCGGTGTGGCCTCACTCTCTCGTCTTGCGTCCATTGATTTTCTCCTTCTGTTTCAGTTCCTCGACAACCTTGTCCAACTCGGCGAAGCGTGCATCCCAGAGCTGGCGGTACCTCTCGAGCCATTCTGTCTCTTCCTCCAATTGGCGCGGGCCGAGCTTGCAGGTCCGCACGCGCCCGACCTTCTCCGTGATGACGAGCCCGGCCTTCTCCAAGACGCCGACGTGCTTCTTCATGCCCGTGAGGGTCATGTGGAACTTCTCGGCAAGGTCCGTGATCGAAGCGTCGGAACGGCCGAGCTGCTCCAGAACGCCGCGTCGAGTGGCATCCGAGAGCGCGGCGAACGAGTCATCGAGGCGGGCCTGCCGAAACTGAACCATGTGGTTCAGTATACGACGCACGAGGCGGGCATGCAAGGGGAGGCCGAGTGCGGCGTCCTTCGGCAAGCAAGCCAAGGCGCGCAGAACCCCTCTCCCGGGGATCTGCGCGCGGGGGAGAGGGGCAGGTGAGAACGTGGGATGGCGAGGAGGGTTCCGGCGTCTGCCAGGATCAGGCCGGCTCGGAGCATGACGCGCAGACCGCGCAGGAAACCACATTCCCCTGGTCGCAGGCCAGGCAAGCACGGACACAGGTGTCGATCGGCATCATCTTTGGCTTCAGCCCCTCCGCCCCCGACCTCAACCGGCGGTCCGAGTGTGTCACCGCAACGCCGGTTACGAGAGCCATCATCATCGTGATTTTCAGCCACTGCTTGACCATGTGCGTATCTCCCTTTGTAGGAACGGGCGCCTCTGCCCGCTCTTGATGTCCAAAGAAGAGATCGCAAACCATCGGCGAAACCCGACACCGGCCAGTAAGGGGTGCCAGGCACTGTGCGCCAGCTCGCCGTCCCGGGAAAATTCTCCGTCGCCGCCAGAGGCAGGCCATCGCCGCACGAGACCAAGCCTCCGGCGCTCATGCTAAGCTTCAGCCGCTATGTTTCGCACCGTTTTTGATCCTGTTAGGCGAGTCTCGGTGCTTCCATGAGCTCCAGGCACGGCGGCCAGATCGCATGGCGGGAACCTTTTCGCCTCAGAGCGCGCGTTGCAATCCTTGAATTTCGTAGAGGATGGGTGGTCCCGGTTGGCGCTGGTGCTTCACTGGCCCTTCTCGGCCTGGGCTTATTAACCATTTGGGCTCGCAGCCTCGATGAACCGTTCAACCTCAGAGCCGCCGCATTGATGTGCAGCTTTGGCCTGTTGGTCACATTCCTGCTGGTATTTAATGACTTCATCCCTCGCGCGATCAAGTTCGGCGAGCAAGCCATTCGGGTTCGCCACCCTGAGCACCTTCAGTTCGTTCCGTATCGAGACCTCGAGGTTTGCGACCTGACGACCGAGCCGACACCTCAGTTCCGCGGTTTTGGAACTGCTGCCGAGCCCGTGTTCGCGGTTCTATGGAGCCCAAATATTGATCCGGAGGACCTTCGCGCGTTCCTGTTGGCGAAAGGCGTCAGATTCAACGTGGCGCCGCACGATTAGGCTCACAGCGCAGGCGGCTGGGCCGCTACTGGAGGATACCCTGATGCCCCACGGCAAGATCTGTTACCTCGAAATCCCCGCGAACCGTGCCGAGGATTCCGCACGCTTCTACTCGGATATCTTTGGCTGGAAAGTACGAGAGCGCGGAGACGGGAACCTGGCCTTCGATGACACAGGAGGAATCAGCGGGACGTGGGTCAAGGAGGGCGACCGGACGCCCGATGAGCGTACTCGGACCTACATCATGGTCGACAGCATCACAGAATCGCTACAGCGTATTGAGGAAGCCGGCGGTAAAGTCGTCACGCCGCGCACGGACATTGGGCCGGGCATGGGGGCCTTTGCCGTCTTTACGGACCCGGTCGGCAACGAATTCGGGCTCTACGAGGAGCCGAACCGGTAGAGCCGGTGGATCTCAGATCAGCTCGGCCAGTTCCGCCAGGCAGCGCTCGATCTCGTCGGCCGTGTTGTAGAAGTGGGGGGCGATCCGCAGGCGGCCGGCCCGGGCGGCGACGACGATCCCCCGCTGGTCGAGCGGCTTGATCAGTTCCTGGGCGGTACGGCCGGGCGGGACGGCGGTGACGATGCCCGAGGTCTCCCCCCGCCGGCGCGAGCTGACGACCGAGAACCCCAGAGCCTCGAGCCCGCGGGCGGCGAGGTCGGCCAGCGCGAGCACCCGCGGCTCGATTTCCTCGGCGCCGACCCTCAGCAGGACCTCCAGCGAGCCGCCCAGGGCCACGATGCCGTAGGCGTTGAGCGTGCCGCTCTCGAAGCGCCGGGCGCCCTCGTTCCAGGTGAGGTCGTACGCGGTCCACTGGAACGGATCGCGCATCGAGCGCCAGCCGGAGCGCGCCGGCCGCAGGCGCTCGACCACGCGGTCGGAGACGTAGAGCAGCGCGATCCCCTCCGGGCCGAGGAGCCATTTGTGCGCCGAGGCCGCCGCGACGTCCACGAAGTCGGCCTCGACGTCGAGCGGCAGCGCGCCCAATCCCTGGATGACGTCCACCACGAAGAGGATGCCCCGCTCGCGGCAGGCGCGGCCGAGGCGGGCGAGGTCGGAGCGGAAGCCGCTCGCGTACTGCACCCAGGAGAGGGCGAGCATGCGGGTGCGGGAATCAATCCGGGCGAGGATCTCGCCGGGATCGATCCGCCCGCCGCGCTCTTCCACCTGGCGGTACTCCACCCCCCGGGCGGCGAGGCCCATCCAGGGGTAGACGTTGGAGGGGAACTCCAGCGCCGCGCCCACGACGTTGTCCCCCGGCTGCCAGTCGAGCCCCTCGGCCACCAGGGAGAGCGCGGTCGAGGTGTTCTCCACGAAGGCTACCTCGTGGCTCTCGCGGGCGCCGAGGAGGCGGGCGGCGAGCCCGCGCACGCGGTCGGCCTCCTCCATGCGGTCGGGCCAGAGCCGGTCGCCGGAGCGGGAGACGGTCTCGGCCATCATCGCCATCCGCGTGGCGGCGCGCCGGGAGAGCGGCCCCACTCCCGCGTGGTTCAGGTAGACGCACTCCCGGGTGACGGGGAACTCCTCGTCGCGCAGGCGCAGGAGGTCGAGGGTGCGGATCATGGAGTCTCCTCGGGAAGGTTGGGGTCGCCGGCCGCGCGCCATTCGAGCAGCGCCAGGGCCGGCAGGCCGATCACCAGCACGCCGGCGTAGTGGAGCCCGCGATAGAGCAGGGTGCCGGCCGCCGCCGAGACCTCGTCCACGCCGAGGAGCTTGAAGGACTCCAGCATCGCGATCTCGGTGGTGCCGACGCCGCCGGGGGAGCCGGAGAGCGTCCCCACGGCGGTGCCCATGGTCACCGCGACGAGGGCGGCGAACGGACCGACCGGCGCCCCGATCGCCAGGAACATCGCCCACAGGCCGGCGGCGTTGACGAGGAAGTAGAGGGCGCCGATGGTGACGGCCTGGAAGCGCAACTGGTTCACCCCGAGCAGGCGCACGAAGACGCCGACCGCCTCGTGCCCGTGGGCATACAGGCGCTGGAGCTTCCCCTCGCCGCGCTCGGCCCGGCGGGCCAGGAAGCGGACGAGCGGGTTCTCCTCGCCATGCCGGGCGCGGCGGCTCCAGAGGACCAGGACGGCGAGCGAGACGAGCAGCGCTCCCAGCAGCAGGAAACCCAGGCCGGCGCGATGGATGGCGAACGCCCCGGCGATCAGGACGATCCAGGTGCAGACGCTCATCACGGCGTGGTGGGCCACCTGGTCGTAGAGGACGACGCCGTAGAGGAGGCTGAACGGGCGGCTCTGCGAGCGGGCGAAGTAGCGGGCCCGCATCAGCCCGCCGAGGACGCGCGCGGTCGGCGTGATCAGGTTGAGCGCCGCCGAGGCCAGCAGCACGAAGAAGCCGAGCACCGGCCCCAGGCCGCGGCCGAGGACGTATTTCACCGCCAGTTGATAGCGCCAGTCCCAGATGGCGTAGCGCGCCAGGAGCAGCGCCGATCCGAGCACCACGAACGGCGCACGGGCCGCGGCCACCCGCTCGGCGAGCTTGGACCATTCGAGGTCCGAGTGGGTGAAGAACCGGTAGGTGAAGTACGCCGCCAGCACGATCACCGCCCCCTTGAGCAGGCGCACGCCCCAGACGCGGAGCCGGGGTTCCTGGGCGGCGGTTTCTTCGGGGATCATTTCTTCAGGGGGCATGAGGGGATCCGTCTGAGCGGGCCGCTTAGGATAGCGCACCGGCCCGGGTTAGGATGGGCCGCAGGAGGAGAGAAGAACCCTATGGCCGATTCCAAGATCACTGTCCTGAAGAACGGCCCCTTCCGTCTGGAAGGGGAGAACCTGCAGATCCTCGACCCCACGGGCCAGGCCTTCGGCCTCGGCGGCCGCACCGTCGTATCGCTCTGCCGCTGCGGCGCGTCCGCCAACAAGCCGTTCTGCGACGGCAGCCACAATCACCACGGATTCGTGGATGAGCCGGTGGCCCGGGATCTGCCGCCGAAGAAGGTGTAGGGACGAAACGTCCGTGGCCTGCGACCTCACCCTCGATCCCTCTCCTAAAGGAGAGGGAGGGCCTGGCTGAACCTGTAGAGCCTGCAGGGTACGCTGTGCGTACCTTCGAGGTCGTCAAGCTGCGCACAGCGCACCTTACGGGCAACCCGGCGCGAAGTCGTCCCCCTTCTCCTTTAGGAGAAGGGGATAGGGGTTGAGGTCGCAGGCCACGGACGCTACGAGATATCGTTCCCCCGTCATGAAACCGCGGTACCTTCTCCTCGCCGTCCTCCTCTTCCTCCTCCCCCTCGCCGCCCGGGCCCAGGGCCCCTCGGCCGACTGGCGCACGCTCACGACGCCCCATTTCCGGGTGCACTATCCCGCCGCTTCCGAGTCCTGGGCCCAGAGCGCCGCGGCGCGGCTGGAGTCGATCCGCCAGCGGGTGGTAGCGGAGGTCGGGTACGACCCGCCGGAGGTGGTGGACGTGCTGGTCTCCGATCCGGTGGCGGACGCCAACGGCGAGGCGCTCCCCATCCTCGGCTGGCCGCGGATGATCCTGTGGACGAGTCCGCCCGGGCCGGAGTCGGAGATCGGCCACTACTCGGACTGGACCGAGCTGCTGATCACCCACGAGGAGACCCATCTCGTCCACCTGCTGCGGCCGTCGCGCAACCCGGCGCGGCAGCTCGTCGAACGGATCCTCCCCGTGGGGCCGATCGTCCTCGGCGCTCCGCGGTGGATTTTCGAGGGGTACGCCACGGTGGTCGAGGGGCGGCTCACCGGCTCGGGACGTCCCAACGGCGACCTGCGGGCCGCCATCCTCCGCCGCTGGGCGCAGGGGGGCAAGCTCCCCAGCTACGCGCGCCTGGCGTCCGACTCCGGCACCTGGCGGGGGATGTCGATGGCCTATCTCCTGGGCTCGGCCTATCTCGAATGGCTGGAGGAGCGGGCCGGCCCGGGGAGCCTGCGCAATTTGTGGGCGCGGATGACGGCGCGCGCCCCGCGCGATTTCGACGGCGCCTTCCGTGGCGTCTTCGGCGACTCCCCCGAGAATCTCTATGACCGTTTCCGGGCCGAGCTGACCTGGCGGGCGATCGAGGCCGAGCGGCGGAGCGGCAAGGAGATCGAGGGGGAGCTCTGGCAGGATCTCGCCTGGACCACCGGCGCTCCCGCCCTCTCGCCGGACGGCGCCCGCCTCGCCGTCGTCGTCCACTCCAGGGACCGCCCCGCCCGGCTGGTGGTCTGGAAGACGGCGCCGGACGAGGAGGCGGAGAAGAAGTGGAAGGAGCGGCGGGAGGAGATCGCCAAACGCGATCCCGAGGACGTGCCGGCCGTCCGCACCGGTCCGCTCCCCCGGAAGGCGCTCTACACCCTGGAGAGCCACGACGGCCCCGAGCCCACGTCGCCGCGCTGGATGCCGGACGGGAAATCGATTCTCTTCGTCCGCTATGAGCCGGATACCGAGGGGTTCCTCCACCCCGACCTCTTTCTATGGATTCCGGAGAGTGGGGAAGTGCGGCGGCTCACCCACAAGGCCGACCTGCGCGACCCCGATCCCTCGCCGGACGGCCGCTCGGCCGTGGCCGTGCGCAACCGGGACGGTCTCTCCCAGATCGTGCGGGTGGATCTCCAATCGGCGGCCGTCACGCCGCTGACCCAGGCCACGGTAGACGTCATCTACGACCGCCCGCGGATCTCGCCGGACGGCCGGCGCGTCGCCTACGCCCGCCATCGCGAGGGCTCCTGGAGCCTGGAGGTCCAGGGGATCGAGGGCGGAGCGGCGGCCGGGATCGAGCCGCCGCCCGGCGGGACGGTCTCCTCCGCGGCCTGGAGCGCGGACGGCCGCACGCTCTATGGGGCGGTGGGCCTGCACGGTTTCATCGACCTCTACGCGTTCGCCGCCGACGGGTCCGGAGCGCCCGTGCCGCTCACCCGCACCCAGGGCGCCTCCCTGGCCCCCGCGGCCGCGCCGGACGGCTCGGGGCTGTTCTATCTCTCGCTGGCGCCGGACGGCTTTGATCTCCGCCGGTTGCCGCTCGCCTCCCAGCTTGCCTCGCAAATCGCCGCGGCGCCGCCCGCCCCGGAGCTGCCGCGCGATCTCGCTCCCGCCGTCCCGCCGCCCGCCGCTCCGGCGCGGCCGGAACCGTACGCCCGCGCCGAGGTGGCGCCGGGCCGCCCCTACGGCCTGGGGCGGCAGGAGCTGCTCCCCGTGATCGGAGGCAGCGCGTCGTCCACCGGCGGCGTCTGGGAGCTGGGGGTGCGTGGCGGCGATCTGCTGGGGCGCCTCGACTGGCTCGCCCTCGGCGCGACCGGCGATCATGGCTGGCCGCAGGGAGGAGCGCTCGCGGCCACCTGGCGGGGCTCGCCGGTCGCTGTGGGCTTCCATCTCTTCCATTCGGAGGAGCGGCCGACCCGTGAGGAGGCTGTGGCCCGCCGCGGCAATCTGCTCGACCTCGACCGCCAGGGGATCGAGCTGAGCGCCTCCCGGGACTGGCGATGGAGCGGCGGCGCCCTGGACCTCGCCGCCCGCGCGCTCTGGGATCAGGTGGCGCCCGCCTCCCGGGACGTGAGCCTGGATCAGCGCCTCCTCTCCCTCACCGGCGCCTGGGGCGGCTACCGCCGCTCCGGCCCCTGGCGCTTCCAGCCCTCCCTCTGGGGGCACTACGAAGCGGGGCACACCGAGGAGACCGGCGCGTGGTCCCGCTGGGGGGGCGGCGCCCGTCTCGACCTCGGCCACGACGACACCCGCCTGGCCCTCTCCTGGCGCCGCGACTCGTCGCGGGACGTCGGCTTCGGCTTCGACGGCTACCAGCTCGGCGGCGTGGAGACCTCGCTGCTGCCCGAGTCGGCGCTGTCCAACCGTATCCTCCTTCCCGCCCTGCCGGTGGGAGCCCGGGTGGGCACGGACCACGAAGGGCAGCGGGCCGAGCTCTCCCTCGGCTTCCTCCCCGCCCCCGTCTTCTACGAGCGCCACCGGGTCTGGGGCTTCGGCGACCCGCGAGGCGACTGGCTCACCCTCGCCGGCCTGGAGTACCGCTTCCGCCTCGGCCCCATGCCGGTCGTCCGCCTCCCCGCCGTCGACCTGCGGGTCGGGGTGGCGCGGATTCTTGAGGATCCGTTCGGGGAATTCGAGGGGTCGACGCGGTGGTGGCTGGTCACGGCCTGGCGGCCCTAGAAGGGACCTCAGGGACAGCAGAGACGGCAGGGACAAGAGAGGCTCCCGGCTCTGTCGTCCCTGCCGTCCCTGGAGTCTCTTGATTCTTGCCCCTGCTAGACTTTCCCTCTCCCATGTCCACCCACCTCCTCATCCTCCGCCTCTCCGGCGACTTCTACACCAAGGCGCGGCGCACCCGCATGCGGTTCTTCCGCCGGCTGGTGTCCAACCTGGAGGCGGCGCTCAAGGCTCACGGCATCCCGTACACGCTGGAGCCGACGTGGAGCCGGCTCTATCTGGAGACTCCGGAGCCCGCGGCGGCCGAGGTGCTGGCGCGGGTCTTCGGCGTGCAGTCGGTCTCCCAGGTGGAGCGGCGTTCGTGGGAGACCCTGGAGGATCTGGTGGCGACCGGCGTCGAGGTTTTCGGCGAGGCGGTGCGGGGGCGGAGCTTCGCCGTGCGCGCCACCCGCCGCGGCCAGCGCGACCGCATCGGCTTCGACTCGACGCGGATCGAGCGCGAGCTCGGCCGCGCCCTGCTCGACGCCGGAGCCGGCCGGGTGAATCTCTCGGAGCCGGAGGTGACCGCCCACGTCGAGCTCGAGCCGGGGAGCACCCATCTCTTCTTCGACAAGGTGCGCGGGCACGGCGGACTGCCGATCGGCGTCGAGGGGCGGGCCGTCGCCCTGGTCTCGGGCGGCTTCGACTCGGCTGTCGCGAGCTGGCTGATGCTCAAGCGCGGCGTGCAGCTCGACTACGTCTTCTGCAACCTGGGTGGCGCCGCCCACCGGCTCGGCGTCCTCAAGGTGATGAAGTCGATCGCCGAACGGTGGAGCTACGGCTACACCCCCCGCCTCCACGAGGTCGACCTCGCGCCGCTGGTGGTCGACGTGCGGGAGAAGGTGAAGCCGGCGAACTGGCAGATCGTGCTCAAGCGGCTGATCCTGCAGGCCGGCGGGGCGGTCGCCCACCGCGGCGGCCGGCTGGCCCTGATCACCGGCGACGCCATCGGCCAGGTCTCCTCCCAGACGCTGCAGAACCTGGCGGTGATCTCCCAGGCCTCGACGGCGATGCCGGTGCTGCGCCCCCTCCTCGGCTTCAACAAGGAGGAGATCCTGGACCTCGCCCGCCGCATCGGGATCTACGAGCTGTCGGCCGCCGTGCCCGAGTACTGCGACCTGATGCCGCCGAAGCCCAACACCCGGGCCGCGCTGCGCGACGTGCTGCGCGACGAGGCCCGGCTCGACCCCGACCTGCTCAACAAGCTGGTGGACGACCGCCGCATCCACGACCTCCGCCAGGTCGACCCCGAGGCCCTCGACACGTCCGTCCCGGAGATCGACCGCATCCCGGACGGCGCCACGGTGATCGACCTCCGCTCGGCGCCGGCCTACCGGGGGTGGCACCACCCCCAGGCGCTGCACCTGGATCTCTCCCACGCCCTCGCGGCCTACCTCTCCTTCTCCCGCGACCGCCCGTACGTGCTGGTCTGCGAGGTAGGCCTCAAGAGCGCCCATCTCGCGGAAAAGATGCGCGAGGCGGGCTTCGACGCCTTCCAGTTCCAGGGCGGGATCCGCGGCCTGATGGCCCTCGCCGAAAGGGAGGAGGGAATGGCCGCGGCGCTGCTGGCGCCGGCGGTGCGGGATTAGGGAAGGCCCCCCGCCGCCCCCGCCCTTGCACAACCTTCAGAAGGCTCGTATCCTCAGCCATACCTTCATTTCTGGAGGCCGGAGGGTGGTTCCACTGGAGATTTCCAGACGCCGAGAACGCCAGATGCAGCCGGTGGGGCAGGTTCTGCCCGGCCAGGCGGAGCTGCCGGTCGACAAGAACGACCGCTGGTTCCGCATCCTGGCGGAATCCACCTCCACGGCCATCTTCGTCTACCGGGCCGACAGCGTCCTCTACGTCAATCCCGCCTGCTCGGACCTGACCGGCTACAGCGCCCAGGAGCTTCTCCGGATGAAGCCCGGGGACATGGCCGCCCCGGAGTTCCAGGAGCTCCTGCGCGAGCGCGCCGCCGCCCGCCTGCGCGGCCAGCCGGTCCCCAACCGTTACGAGGTGCGCATCTTCACCAAGGACGGGCGGGAGCGCTGGTTCGACATGACCTCGGCCTACATTGCGATGGACGACGGCGAGCCGGTCGCGCTCGCCACCGCCGTCGACATCACCGACCGCAAGCTGGGGGAGGAGCGGCTGCGCGCCATCGTCGAGGGGACCTCCTCGACCATCGGCGCCGATTTCCTGCGCTCGCTCGTCCGCCATCTCGCCGGCGCCCTCGGCATGGAGTACGCCTTCGTCTCCGAGGTCGCCGATGAGGCCGTCACCCGGGTGCGCCTGCTCGCGCTCTGGGAGATCGGCGACTACGGTCCCCTCTTCGAGTACGACCTGCGCGGCACCGCCTGCGCCCATGTGGTGGGCCGCGAGATCGGCTTCCACCCGTCCGGCCTCTGGCGGCTCTTCCCCGAGGACCGCTGGGTGGTGGAGACCCGGATCGAGAGCTACATCGCGGTACCGCTGTTCGACCGCACCAACCGGCCGCTCGGGCACATGGCGGTGATGAGCACCTCGCCGGTCGGCGAGGACGTGCCGGCGCTGTCGATCCTCAAGATCTTCGCCGCCCGCGCCGCCGTCGAGATCGAGCGCAAGCTCACCGAGGACGCGCTCGCCAAGGAGAAGGAGCTGGCGCAGGTGACCCTCGCCTCGATCGGCGACGGCGTCGTGCGCACCGACGCCGCCGGCGTCATCGACTACCTCAACCCGGTCGCCGAGCGGCTGACCGGGTGGGATCTCGGCGAGGCCTGCGGGCTGCCGGTGACGCGCATCTTCAACGTCGTCGACGAGAGCAACGGCAAGCCGCTGCCCAACGCCGTCGAGCGCTGCCTCGCCGAGGGGCGGGTGATCGAGCACACGGGCTACTCCATGCTGGTGCGGCGCGACGGCCGGGAGTTCGCCATCCGCGACTCCGTCGCCCCGATCCAGGACCGCCAGGGGCGCACGACCGGCAGCGTCCTGGTGTTCAAGGACGTCACCCAGCTCCGCGGCATGGAGCGCGAGATGATCTACCTCGCGCGCCACGACCCGCTCACCGGCCTGATCAACCGCCGCGAGTTCGAGAAGCGCCTGCAGCACTGCCTCGACACCGCCGCCGAGGACCGCCGCGAGCACGCCCTCTTCTACCTCGACCTCGACGAGTTCAAGGTGGTCAACGACACCTGCGGCCACCTCGCCGGCGACGAGATGCTCAAGCAGGTGACGTCGCTGCTGCGCGGCCTGCTGCGCAAGACCGACACCCTGGCCCGCCTGGGCGGCGACGAGTTCGGCGTGCTGCTCGAGGACGCCACCCTCGCCGACGCCCGCGAGCTCGGCGACCGCCTGCTCAACACCGTCCGCCAGTTCCGCTTCGGCTGGCAGGAGCGGATCTTCGAGATCGGCGTCTCGATCGGCCTGGTGCCGATCACCGTCGACAGCGGCGACATGGCCCGGGTGCTCTCCGCCGCCGACGCCGCCTGCTACGTCGCCAAGGAGAGCGGCCGCAACCGGATGCACGAGTATCAGCCGGACGACACCGCGATGGCCGAGCGCTACGGCGAGATGCAGTGGATCTACCGCATCCACAAGGCGTTCGCCGAGCACCGGTTCTGCCTCTACCGGCAGAGCATCCATCCGCTCCAGGGGGACGGCAGCGAGCCGCCGCTGTGCGAGATCTTCATCCGCATGATCGACGAGGACGGCCGCATCGCCACCCCGGCCGCGTTCATCCCCGCCGCCGAGCGCTATCACCTGATCGCCTCGATCGACCGCTGGGTGATCCACGCCGCCTTCGTCACCCTGGCCTGCGGCACCCTCTCCCACGGCGACACCACCCGCTTCGCCATCAACCTCTCGGGGCAGTCGGTGGGCGACGACGCCTTCCTCGACTACGTCCTCGCCGAGATCGAGGCGACCGGCATCCCCCCCGAGCGCATCTTCTTCGAGATCACCGAGACCGCCGCCGTCGGCAACCTGACCAAGGCCGTCCACTTCATCAGCGTCCTGAAAAAGCTCGGCTTCCGCTTCGTGCTCGACGACTTCGGCAGCGGCCTCTCCTCCTTCGCCTACCTCAAGAACCTCCAGGTCGACTTCCTCAAGATCGACGGCAGCTTCGTGCGAGACATGCTGGGCAACTCGGTCCAGCGCGCCCTCGTCGAGTCGATCCACCAGATCGGCAAGGTCATGGGCATCCGCACCATCGCCGAATCGGTCGAGGACCGGCCCACCCTCGACGCCCTGCGGCAGATCGGCGTCAACTACGCCCAGGGGTACGGCCTCTCCCTCCCAGAGCCTTTGATTTAGCGACTTTACAAGACCGCGGGTAAAAATTTTCCACAGAAAGGGGTGGGGGGATGGGGCGATCGTGGCGCCGGATTCCCGCTCCCGAGGGTGAGAATTCGAAGGGCAGGCCGCTCCAATAGCCAAAGATGCATAAGAGCGGTTAAAATCGGACCGCTTTTCTCAGGCGCGTTTCTTGCTGTATCGCGGTGGGTCTCGACTAACAGACAGCCATGCTCGCCCACTTGAACGCTTTTCCCATCGACGATCCCGATCTGGATTCGGGGCGATCGGTCGATCTCGACGAACGGCTCCCACCGCTCGCGCGGGTGTTCGACGGTGATTCGACGCTCGACGTCCGGCTGCGGCTGCTGATCGAGCCGGTGCCCGCGATCGTCTGGACGACCGACCGGGAGCTGCGCTTCACCTCCGGTCTGGGCGGCGGACACGCCTCCTTCGGTCTCCGCGCCACCCCCGGCACCAACCTTCTCGACCACTACGGGAACCGGAATCCCGACGCCATCCGCGCCCACCAGCTCGCGCTCGGCGGCGAGTCGGTGAGCTTCGAGCACGCCTGGGAGGGGCGCACCTTCCAGACCCGTGTCGAGCCGCTGCGCGGGGTCGAGGGGGAGATCATCGGCTGCGTCGGCATCGCGGTCGACATCACCGAGCGCAAGCACGCCGAAGAGGCCCTCTACCGCGAGAAAGAGCGCGCCCAGGTGACCCTGGCCTCGATCGGCGACGGCGTCATCCGCGCCGACGCCGAGGGGAAGATCGATTACCTGAACCCGGTCGCCGAGCGGCTGACGGGGTGGAAGGCCGAGGAGGCGATCGGCCGCCCGGTGCTCGAGGTCTTCCAGGTGGTCGACGAGATCACCCGCAAGCCCCTGACCGATCCGGTGGCCCGCTGCCTGGAGGAGAAGCGGGTGGTCGAATCCCCCGGCCACGCCGTGCTGCTCTGCCGGGAGGGCAAGGAGTACTCGGTGCGCGATTCCGTGGCGCCGATCTACGACCGCTCCGGCGGCGCGCTCGGCGCCGTCCTGGTGTTCAAGGACGTGACCCAGCTCCGCGGCATGGAGCGCGAGATGATCTACCTCGCGAGCCACGACGCGCTGACCGGCCTGATCAACCGCCGGGAGTTCGAGGTCCGCCTGAAGCGCGCCATCCGCGGCGCCCGCGGCGAGCGCCGCCATCACGTGCTGCTCTACCTCGACCTCGACGAGTTCAAGGTGGTCAACGACACCTGCGGCCACCTGGTGGGCGACGAGATGCTCAAGCAGATCACCGCCCTCCTGCGCTCCCGCGTGCGCCGCAGCGACATCCTCGCTCGGCTGGGCGGCGACGAGTTCGGCGTCCTGCTGGAGGATTGCCCGCTCGACCAGGCGCGGGGGATCGCCGAGGAGATGCGGCGGACCGTACGCGAGTTCCGCTTCTGCTGGCGCGACCAGATCTTCGAGGTCGGGGTCTCGATCGGACTGGTGCCGATCGACTCCGACAGCGGCGACCTCGCCCACGTCCTCAGCGCCGCCGACGCCGCCTGCTACGTGGCCAAGGACAGCGGGCGCAACCGCGTCCACGAGTACGAGATCGACGACACGCTGGTCGCCGAGCGCTACGGCGAGATGCAGTGGATCCACCGCATCCACCGCTCCTTCGAGGACAAGCGGTTCCGTCTCTTCTACCAGCTCATCCAGCCGGTCGGCGGCGAGAGCGGCGCGCGGGACCTCCTCTGCGAGGTCTTCATCCGCATGCTCGACCCCAACGGCAAGATCATCGAGCCGTCGGCCTTCATCGCCGCGGCCGAGCGCTATCATTTGATCGCCTCGATCGACCGCTGGGTCGTGAAGACCGCCTTCGCCGCCCTCGCCGAGGCGCAGCGGCGCGAGTGGTCGCGTCCGATCCTCTTCGCCATCAACCTCTCCGGCCAGTCGCTCGGCGAGGAGAGCTTCATGGCCTTCGTGATCGACGAGCTCGAGAAGAGCAACGTGGACTCGCGGCGCATCTGCTTCGAGATCACCGAGACCGCGGCGATCAGCAAGCTCGACAGCGCCATCCGCTTCATCTCGGCGCTGAAGGCCAAGGGCTGCCGCTTCATCCTCGACGACTTCGGCAGCGGCCTCTCCTCCTTCGCCTACCTGCGCGACCTCCAGGTGGACTTCCTGAAGATCGACGGCGAGTTCGTGCAGAACATGATGGAGGATCGGGTCAAGCGGGCGATGGTCGAGTCGATCAACCAGATCGGCCACGTCATGGGCCTGCAGACCATCGCCGAATGGGTGGAGAACCGCCAGACCCTCGACTGCCTGAAGGAGATGGGCGTCGACTACGCCCAGGGGTACTGGCTCTGCATGCCCCAGCCGCTGGTGCACGACGTGTAGGAAGCCTTTTCCTCCCCCGGAACGGGGGAGGCCAGGAGGGGGTGTTCTGGAGTCCGGTACATTTCCTTCGTTGGAGCGCCCCCTCCTAACCTCCCCCTGAAGGGGGAGGAACAAACCGCAGACTTCCCTACGCCTTCACTTGGCTCGGACCCGCCGCCTTCACCGCTTCGTCGACTCCGCTCTCGTACTTCTTGAAATTCTCGGCGAACATGTCGGCCAGACGGGTCGCCTGGGCGTCGTAGTCCGCGGGGCTCTGCCAGGTCTCGCGAGGGTGGAGGAGCTTGTCCGGCACCCCTTCGATATGGGTCGGCACGTCGAGGCCGAAGATCGGATCGGTCCGGGTCTCGACGTCGTCGAGCTCGCCGGTCAGCGCGGCGGTCACCATGCGGCGGGTGAAGCCGAGCTTGATCCGCTGGCCGACGCCGTAGGGGCCGCCCGTCCAGCCGGTGTTGAGCAGCCAGACCCGGACGCCGTGCTCGGCGAGCTTCTCGCCCAGCATCTTGGCGTAGACACCGGGGTGGAGCGGCAGGAAGGGGGAGCCGAAGCAGGTGCTGAAGGTCACCTTCGGCTCGGTGACCCCGCGCTCGGTGCCCGCCACCTTCGCCGTGTAGCCGGAGAGGAAGTGGTACATCGCCTGCTCCGGGGTCAGCCGGCTGATCGGCGGCAGCACGCCGAAGGCGTCGCAGGTGAGGAAGACCACGTTGCGCGGGTGCCCCGCCTGGCCGCCGAGATCGACGTTGTGGAGCTGGGTCAGCGGGTAGCTCGACCGCGTGTTCTCGGTCAGGCGGTCGCTGTCGAGATCCAGCTTGCGGGTCTCGGGGTCGCAGACCACGTTCTCGAGGATCGTGCCGAACGTGCGGGTGGTGGCGTAGATCTCCGGCTCCCCTTCCGGCGAGAGGCGGATCACCTTGGCGTAGCACCCCCCCTCGACGTTGAACACGCCGTCGTCGCTCCAGCCGTGCTCGTCGTCGCCGATCAGCGTGCGGTCGGGATCGGCCGAGAGAGTCGTCTTGCCGGTGCCCGAGAGGCCGAAGAAGAGCGCCACGTCGTCCTTGGTCGCGCCGTAGTTGGCGCTGCAGTGCATCGACAGCACGTCCTGCTTGGGCAGGTAGTAGTTCATCACGCTGAAGATGCTCTTCTTGATCTCGCCGGCGTAGCGGGTGCCGCCGATCAGCGCGATCCGCTTCGCCAGGTCGAGCAGAATGAAGGTCGGGGTGCGGGTGCCGTCGCGCTCCGGGTCGGCCTGGAAGTTGGCGACGTTGATCACCGTGAAGTTGGGCTCGAAGCCGGCGAGGACGGCGGGGTCCTCCTCGCGGATGAACATGTTGCGGGCGAACAGGTTGCGCCAAGCGTCGTCGTTGATCACCCGGACGTTGATGCGGTAGCGCGGATCGGCGCCGGCATAGCCGTCGAAGACGAAGATGTCCTTGCCCTGGAGATACTCCTGGGCGCGGGCGAGCAGCGCCTCGAACTTCTCCTTCTCGAACGGCCGGTTGACCTCGCCCCACCAGATGTCCCCGTCCGTCGCCGGGTCCTTGACCACGAACTTGTCGTTCGGCGACCGCCCGGTATGCTGGCCCGTCTCGCAGACCAGGGCCCCCTCGGCCGCCAGGGTCGCCTCGCCGCGCTGGATGGCGAGCTCCACCAGGCGCGCCGGCGACAGGTTCCAATACACCGTGCCCGCGCCGGTGATCCCTTGCTTGTCCACCCCAAAGCTGCTCATTGCCGGCCCTTCATTTTTCATTCCGCACCTCGGAAGAAGTTTCAGTGTGATCTCTGCGAAACCAGGTAGTCGACGAGGAGCCGCGACATCGTGCGGATGCCCACCGGCACCGCGCCGTCGTCCCCCCGGAAGTTGGGTGTGTGCAGGCCGCCCGAAACCGTGCCCGGCTTGAGAGTGCCGAGCCGATAGTAGAACCCGGGGACCTCCTCGGCGAAGTAGGCGAAATCCTCGCCGGCCATGGCGGGCTCCCCGAGCTTGAGGTTGCCGGCGCCGATGATGCGCTCGAGCAGGGGCTTGACCTGCTGGGTGAGCGCCGGGTCGTTGACCGTCGCGGGCGCGTTCTTCTGGTAGTCCAGCTCGAACGCCGCCCCGTTGGCGCGGGTGATGCCGTCCAGGATCTCGCGCATGCGGCGCTCGACCGTCGTGCGCACCTCCGCGTTGTAGGTGCGCACCGTCCCCTCGAGCATCACCTCGCCGGGGATGATGTTGAAGCGCTCGCCGCCGCGGAAGATGCCGACCGTGATCACGCTCGGCTCCAGCGGCGACAGGTTGCGCGAACGGATCGTCTGCAGTGCCATCACCGCCTCCGCCCCGACGACGATCGGATCGATCGCCAGGTTGGGGGCGGCGCCGTGCGCCTGCTTGCCCTTGATCTTGATCCGGAACTGGTCGACCGCGGCCATCGTCGGCCCTGGGTTGTAGCCGATCTGGCCGACCGCGAGCTCCGGGATGGAGTGCAGGGCGAAGACCGCCGTTGGCTTGTACTGCCGGAAGAGGCCCTCCTCCAGCATCAGGGGGGCGCCCGCCTTCTCCCCCGGCGGCGGCCCCTCCTCGGCGGGCTGGAAGATGAAGAGGATGCTGCCGGGGATCTCCGCCTTCACGGCCGAGAGGACCGAGGCGACGCCGAGCAGCGACGTGGTGTGGATGTCATGGCCGCAGGCATGGGCGACGCCGACCTCCTGGCCCAGGAAGGTGTCCCGCCTGGTCGACTTGAACGGCAGGTCGGTCTCCTCGGTTACCGGCAGGGCGTCCATGTCGGCGCGGACGGCGATCAGCGGCCCGGGCTTCCCCCCCTTGAGCAGGGCGACGACGCCGGTCTTGGCGATGCCCGTGCGGGCCTCGAGCCCGAGGGAGCGGAGGTGGGCCGCCACCAGCTCGGCGGTCTGGGTCTCGCGGTTCGAGAGCTCCGGATTCTGATGGACGCGATGGCGCAGCTCGATGAGCTGCGGCGCCACCCGCTCGGCTTCCCGGTCGATGCGGGCGTCGAGATCGCCGCCGGCGGGGGTCGCCGCCGGCGCGGGCAGCGCCGTCAGGGCGAGGCCGAGCGCAAGCGGCGCGAAGCGGACCGTACTCCAGCGGGGCATCATCGTCCTCCGGATCAAAAAAAGCAGCCGCTCGCCCACGACGCGCGGCGCGCCAGAAAAACCGAACGAGTTTAACCCGATACGGCGGCATTCACACCTTGTAGTGACGAACGCGTGCCAGAGCGCCGCCGGGCGGCCCCTCACTCCCCCAACCCCCTCTCTCCCGTCCCCACCCCCCTCCCGCACCGGGAGAGAGGGGGCTTTAAAAGACTGGGTTCTTGTTTTCTCCCTCTTCTCCCGGTGAGGGAGGGGGGTGGGGACGGGAGAAGAGGGCCGGGGTGATGAGGGTCTTGGGTGGGGGCCGCCGCCCTGATGTAGACTCCCCCGGTCAGCGTTTCACCACGTTCGCGATCCCATCCCATCGAAGGAGATGTGCTTTGAATATTGAAAATCGGAAGATCCTTGTGCTCGGAGGGTACGGCCTGGTGGGGACGGCCGTCTGCCGCGAGCTGCTGTCGCGCCGGCCGCGCGAGATCCAGATCCACAGCCTGCGGATCGAGGAGTCCCAGAAAGCGGTCGAGGAGCTCCAGGGCGAGGCGGGCTCGACGGTGCTCTCCGTCTCCTCCGGCAACATCTTCGGCCTGCTCCAGGAGGGCTCCAAGCGGGACCTCATCCGGGCCGAGCTGCGCCGGCTCGACGACGAGGACCTCGACACCTTCGTCCTCTATGACGTCCTGGCCAAGTCGCGGCCGGACATCGTGGTCGACTGCGTCAACACCTCCACCGGCATCGCCTACGGCGACATCTTCCGCTCCGCCGAGGAGGTGCTCAAGCAGCTCGAGGCGGGGGACATCCAGGAGGGGACCACCGAGCGCCTGCTCGACGCCCTCTACATGCCGCGGCTGATCCGCCACATCCAGATCATGTACCGAGGGATGATCGACGCCGGCACCGGCGTCTACATCAAGATCGGCACCACCGGCACCGGCGGCATGGGGCTCAACATCCCCTACACCCACTCCGAGGAGCGGCCGAGCCGGGTGCTGCTCTCCAAGAGCGCGATGGCCGGAGCGCAGTCGATGCTCCTCTTCCTGATGGCCCGCACCCCGGGGGCGCCGATCACCAAGGAGATCAAGCCGGCGGCGGTGATCGCCTGGAAGCGGATGGGCTTCGGCCCGATCGTCCGCGGCGGCAAGCAGCTCCAGTTGATGGACGCCCGGCCGATCCCGCTGGGCGCGACCTTCTCGACCGAGGACACCGCGGCGGCGCGGGTGCGCGACGAGCCCTACCAGAACGTCTTCATCGATACGGGGGAGAACGGCGTCTTCAGCCTCGAGGAGTTCTCCACCGTGACCAGCCACGAGCAGATGGAGTTCGTGACCCCCGAGGAGATCGCGCGCTACCTGGTCTTCGAGATCGAGGGGCGCGGTACCGGGTTCGACATCGTCAACGCGCTCGACAGCGCGGTGCTCGGCCCCACCTACCGGGCGGGCATCCTGCGGCACTGGGCGCTGGAGCGGTTGAACGAGATGGAGAAAGAGCACGGCGTGCACAGCGTCGCCTTCGAGATGCTGGGGCCGCCGCGCAACTCCAAGCTCCTCTTCGAGGCCCACCTGCTGCGCCTCGCCTTCCCGAACATGAAAGCCGTCTGGGAGTCCACCCCCGAGGCCGTCCGCGACGCCCTCGACCGTCTGGTCCGCGAGAATCCCGAGGAGGCCAACCAGGTCGTCTCGGTGGGCATCCCGATCCTGCTCGACTCGGGAGAGGTGATCCGCGGCGTCAAGGTGCTGGTCCCTGGAGACGCCTGCGATACCGCCATCACTCCGGACAACCTGGAGTCCTGGGTCCGCGACGGCTGGGTGGACCTCCGCCTCGCCAACTGCGCCCACTGGGTCGCCCGCTTCCAGAAGATCCGCGACGAGATCGCCGCCCTCCCCCAGGACGACAGCTCCAGCCGCTTCCTCCGCAACCGCCGCTTCTGGCACAAGGTAGACGTCATCCAGCCGGGCAAGGTGGTGGGCTGGATCCTGGGGACGGAAGAGGGGGGATCGCGGATCAAGCGGTAGCCGGCGGCGCTTCTACCTTGAAATTTGGGAGAGCGACTCCCGAATTTCAAGGTAGCTCGACCTCCTGATCCGGCGTGGCACCCGTGGCGCGGCTCCTCTCGTGCCACGCACCTGGAGGGTATGCGCCTCTCAAGCCTCGATCCGGAGAAGATCGGTTCCGGCCCGCTTCCGGGCCGGCGTGAAAAGGAGATCCCAGAGATGAAGATTCCCTATGGACGGATGCTCAAGGCCGTCGGCCTCGCGTTCGCGCTCGCCGCCGCCCTTCACTTCGCCCTCCCGCCGTCGGCCGCGGCCTCCTGCTCCTGCAGCACCATTTCCTTTCCCACGAGCACGTTCTCTGGGACCGGAACGAGTTGCTCCAGCGCTACCTCCTCCCTGAAAGCGAAAATCCAGGACGCCGAAATCGCCGCGTGCTCTCCCTACAATTTCTGCAACCTGCAGCCGCTCGTCATCACCTCGGCCTGCCAACTGCAGGGGGGCAGCTACGTGGTCCAGGGCTACCAGCGCTACTCCTGCTACGTCGGTACAACCTGCCCGAACGGCGTCTGAGTAGCGCCGTCTACCTTGAAATTTGGGAGAGCGACTCCCAGATTTCAAGGTAGACTTCGAGTGTGATCGAGCGTCGGGCACATCTGGAGCGTCTCCGAGACCTGCTTGGCCAGTTTCCGGTGGTGGGCCTGATCGGCGCTCGCCAAGTGGGCAAGACGACTCTCGCCAAAGCCGTGGCCGCCGGCTTTCCGGGGGATGTCACGCATTTCGATCTGGAGAACCCCCGCCATCTGTACCGCCTGGAAGATCCCCTGTTCGCTCTGGAGAACCTGCGCGGCCTGGTGATTCTGGACGAGATTCAGCTCCGGCCAGAGATCTTTCCGGTGCTGCGGGTGCTGGCGGATCGGGAAGGATCGCCGGCGCGTTTTCTGGTTCTGGGGAGCGCCTCACCCGAGTTGTTGCGCCAGGGATCCGAATCCCTCGCCGGCCGCATTGCCTTCCACGACCTCGGAGGCTTGAGCCTGGAGGAGGTCGGAGTGGAGCATGCTGAAGAACTCTGGCTGCGCGGTGGCTTCCCTCTTTCCTACCTCGCGGCGTCCGAACCCGCGAGCGGTCTCTGGCGCCAGCAATTCATTCGCACCTATCTGGAGCGCGACCTCTCCGAGTTGGGGATCCAGTTGCCCGCCACGACGATGCGGAGGTTCTGGGCCATGCTCGCTTACTACCATGGCGAGATCTGGAACGGCTCGGAGCTGGCTCGCGCCTTCGGCGTCTCCCAGAAGACCGTCCGCGGCTACCTCGACACTCTCTGCGCCACCTTCATGGCGACACGGCTGGAGCCCTGGTACGAGAACATGGCCAAGCGTCAGGTGAAGGCTCCCAAGATCTACCTCACGGACAGCGGCATCCTCCATACCTTGTTGGGACTGGAGTCGCGGGAGGATCTCCTCGGCCACCCCAAGGTGGGAGCCTCCTGGGAGGGTTTCGCCATCGGCGAGGTCGTGGCGCATCTGGGCGCCCGCTCCGAGGAGTGCTTCTTCTGGAAACTGCACAGCGGGGCCGAGCTCGATCTCCTGATCCGGCGTGGCAACCTGCGGCGCGGCTTCGAGCTCAAGCTGACCAGCAGCCCCCGAGTTACCCCATCCATGCGCTCGGCACTGGAGGATCTGGGCCTCGAAGAGTTGGTGGTGATTCACGCCGGCGCCGAATCCTACCCGCTGGCGCCTCGCATCCGCGCCGTGGCCCTGGCCAGGCTGCGCGAGGACGTACCGCCTCTAGGGTGAGTGTCTCGGAAGGCGATGGATGATGCCAAGCTCTCTGACCTGCCGAACCTAAGTACTAATACCTCTTCGGCCTCTTCGGCCGGCCAGCCGGGGACTTATTAGAACCGCTGAAGCATTGACGCACCTCACGCAATGACCTACGCTTATTCAAGCCTTGTACAGGACGGTATCCATCAATCGCTATTCGGGAGATCCTCGTCAGGGGTGCTCCAGGCACCTACCTTAGGAGCAGGAATGCCAGACGTCATCTCGAAGATCAGCAGTAAACTAGACCAGTCGCAACTCGGACCGGATCTTGAACAAGCTGGGCGCCTAATCGCGGGACTAGTGCAGGAGGATGCTTATGTCGGGGACATTTACTCGCTGAGCTACGCCGATGCGCTTGTACAGATCCATGACCATCACCGTGCAAGAGTCGGTGGCATCCCGGCCCTCTCATTCTTGGTGGCCACCCGTGTCCACCCAGGAGGGACCATCGACATCCGAGAGGAGGATGCTTCGGTGCTTCTCCTGCGCGTCCTTGACCATGCCGATCTCCCGAACGCCTCGGAGGCACTTCGAGTGCGGGTCGAGACTGCCCAGCGTGTCAGCGGCGAAATAGGAAAGCACTGGGACGATCGGACTGTGATGGACGCTACGACGCACAATATCCTCAGCTACGCAGGAGTCCGATGCCGTGTCCTCGGGACTTTCTACGTCACTAATATCGGGACGGAAGCTGAGATCAGGTATGCGCTAGCATTTGGCTGCGACATAAGTAATTATTATCCAAATAAGGGCCTCAAAGTATTCAAGCCTCGAGACGAATTTCTTGAGCGCATTGTCAACTACCGGGACACCCTCACTTATGGCCAACTCTCGGATGCAGCGGTCGTTATTGGGCGCGTGCGGTATGCGTCTACGCATCGTCGTTTCCAGCAGGTCGCGCACGTACCTGTGTCGATTATCCCACGAGACCTACTTGGTCAAAAGTCAGCACTCTTCGGCATGACACGCACAGGGAAGTCAAACACAACTAAGATTATACTTAAGGCAATCTTCGAGCTCCGATGGCACAGGGCCCCCCTGCGCGTCGGCCAAGTCGTCTTTGACCCAAACGGGGAATATGCTAACGAGAACACGCAGGACGCAAACGAAGCTGTGCCGACGGCGATCAAGAATGTGTGGGCTTCTGGCCCGCCGGAGCAACACGCGGCCCTGAAGAAAGACGTAATTACTTATGGAATAACTCCGCATCCAAACGACCCAGGTCGCCGCCTAATGAAGCTTAACTTTTTCATCGATGACAACTTGGAGATAGGGAAAGGCATCATCGATATTGCTCTTGCACCGGATCGAGGCTCCAAGTACATCGCCAACTTTTGCGACGTCCTGTTCGAAGCACCGGACGCGACCGATCGTTCCGCAACCACACGGTTTAATCGCAGAGTGCTCGCCTATCGCGCTCTCCTTGTAAAGGCGGGGCTCGAAGTTCCGTCAGATCTCCGTCCTATTACCACACGGTTGTTCAATCAGGCTCTCCTCGCAGCCTTGAACTCGGGCACCGGCAGCGACCCTGCAGGTTATGCTAACTGCGCGACGATCCTCGGCAAGCAAAACCCTACATGGGATGAGTTGGCCCAAGCATTTGAACTCCTCCGCAGCTTTATCCATGACCGGGCATCTGGTTGGCAGGCATTCGACCAGGCATATGTCCAAGGTAGCAACTCAGGTTCTTGGGCAGATGACGACCTCAAGAAGATTCTCGGGATGTACGAGTACCCGAATGGGTCTCGTCTGATCGGACGGGTGAAGGTACAGCATACCCCCCACACGTCGACGGACTACGCGGAAGACATCTACAACGCGCTCGCATTAGGGAAGCTTGTCATCGTTGACCAGTCGAGTGGCGACCCCGAGTTGAACAAGGCTGCCGCTGACCGTATCATGTGGCGCATCTTTGAACGTAACCAGGAGTTGTTCCGGACCGCCCAAGTACCTCGTGACATTCTTGTCTACTTGGAGGAGGCGCACAATATCCTACCCTCCTCAAGCGATTTGGATACCAAGGACGTATGGGTCCGCACCGCTAAGGAAGGGGCCAAATACAACATAGGCCTTGTCTATGCGACGCAGGAGGTTAGCTCAATCCAGCGCAACATACTTCGGAACACAGCCAATTGGTTCATCGGCCACCTAAACAATACCGACGAAACAAGGGAACTCCGCAAGTTCTATGATTTCGCCGACTTTGAGGGCAGCATCCTCCGAGCACAGGATAAAGGCTTCCTTCGGGTGAAGACGCTCTCCAACCCATACGTAGTTCCAGTACAGGTTGATCTCTTCCGGATCGATTCAACGAGCATGGATGAGGTTGGCTGATGCCTTACGATGGAGAATTCGCAGGATATCGTGCGCTGCACCGTATCGCAGAGACCGAACGTGTCCAACAACTCCTGCGTCGTGCGCAAGTCTACACACCAGGAGCCTCGGAACCAGCGATCATCCCGAGTTCTCCCCCGGCAGCGGAAGAATCGCTCCCAGAATTTATTGTAGCGATCGATGGTAGCAGTCAAGAGGTAGCTGTGAAGACAGGTTACCCCGGTGCACAGGTGGGCTATCTTACCGTCGCCAGTGTTCTCCTCGACCTCGGCGCGATCGATCGGCTCGACGCAGAACGACCCGCCGATCCGGTAGCGTTCAGGAAGACCGAGGACGCCGCGACGATCGATGCAGCGCTGCCCGGCAGCAATGTCGTCACGCGCACCCACAAGAGCGCCAAAGTGGCTTTTCGGGAAGAACTCTACGAGGTCTTACACAACGGGATCGTGGATGCCCAAGACTGTGTACCGCTCCTGGACACGTATGAAGCCTTGCTGGCTCGCAAACCCACTACTCGATTACAGAGCTGCCCATACGGGGAGTTGGGCTGCGAAGATAGCTTCGTGATCAGCCGGGGTCTCTCTACATGCTCATGCGCGGAGCGGCGGGCCATCTGGTCGACGGACGCGCTTCGCATCCACGAGCGGTTCCACGACTCGGGTACGAACGGTGAAGCGTTTGGCGAAGTTATGCAGGTCTGGGAACGCATCTTGCTGATACATCTATTACGAGCTTTTGAACGGCGAGGGCTTCTCGCGCAGGTGCCTCGCCTCGCTTTCTTTGTCGACGGGCCGCTAGCGCTTTTCGGTCACCCGGCGTGGCTTTCGGCGGCGATCTCAGCTGAGCTCCAGCGAATCAACCGCGAGGTCCGTAAGCTAAGCGGGCGAGATCTAGTCATCGTGGGAGTGGAGAAGACGGGTACCTTTGTCACTCACTTCGACGAGGTCGACCAGACTGAAGAACCAGGAGTGGAGCGATTCGGTCCGGGAAGCTACTTTCTTCCAACAGATCACTACATTAAGCAGCGAATCATCTACTCGGACTCGCCCAAGCGCTACGGTGAGGATACCTATTTCGGCCGCAAATTTTTTTACAAGACTAAGAGCGGAGCGCGGATCGTGGCGAGCATTCCCTTCCTCGAACCGAGCCAGGACACGCTCGATTCTGACGACGTTAGGCTCTACCCGTCCTTTGCTACGGTCTGCGCCCTTCTCGACAAACTCGTCTCCTGCCGCTACCCGAATGCGCTTGTGCCGCTTGTTTCTGCCCACGCTCAAGCGGCGATTCCCCTTCACTTGGGCGCTAAGGTTCTTGAGCAGCTCGCTCGCGCCCTGATGCAGGAATCTTAATCGGCAACAGCTATGAGTCGAGCCTATCAGGATGCCGCGAGTCGATGGGCGGGCGTGGGCCCGTACTATGCCATGTTTCCCGTGGCGTTCGCAGACGAGGTTGTGCGGACCCACACCCGTCCTGGTGAGACCGTTCTCGATCCATTCGCGGGGCGTGGAACCGCCATTTTTAGTGCCGCAACGCAGTTCCGTTCCGCAATTGGCATCGAGATCAATCCTGTTGGCTACGTCTATGCCAAAGCAAAGCTTAGCCCAGCCGGCCGAGACAAAGTAGAGCTGCGCTTGGACGAACTTGCCGAGCGAGCTGGACAGTTCGAAGACGAGGCGGCGAGCCTCCCACAATTTTTTCATCGCTGCTTCTCGCGCCGGGTATGCAGGTTTTTGCTCAGCGCTCGTACGGATCTGAACTGGCGGCACAACAAGGTCGACTGCACTTTGATGGCACTCCTGCTGGTTTACCTACACGGCAAGATGGGAGCGGCCCTCTCGAATCAGTTGCGACAAACCAAATCAATGTCGCCACAATACGCCATTCGCTGGTGGGACCAACACAAGCTAGAGCCACCGGACATCGATCCCGTCGCATTCGTCAAGGTGCGGCTCGCTTGGCGCTATGCCAAGGGAACTCCTGAAATCCGAAGCGGACGTATGTACCTCGGCGATAGTGCCAAAAAGTTGGGACGACTGCACCGACAAGTCGGAAATGGCTCGTTAGCAAAGGCCAGCTTGCTTTTTACCTCGCCGCCGTACCACGGTGTTACAAACTACCACTACGATCAGTGGCTAAGGCTCTGGCTATTAGGCTACCCTCCTAACGCACTCCGCAACGGCAACGGCCGAGGTGGAAAATTCGAGGCGCGCAATGAGTACCGTAGGCTTCTCGAGCACGTCTTTACTCGAGCCGCCAAGTTGCTAGAAGAGGATGCAACTGTATACGTCCGAACGGATAGCCGCGACTTCACATATCTAACTACGGTTGCGGTGCTGCGCCAAGTATTCCCTGACAAATGCCTCACCGAGGTTCGTCGCCCAATGCTGAACCCGAGCCAGACGCGCCTTTTTGGGGAAGCAAGCGCACCAGCAGAGAAGAATGGCGAGGTGGACCTAATCTTACAGCCGTGTCCGATTAGTCTAGCAAAGCCGAACTAAGCACCTGGCAGTACGGCACGAAAGGAGATCTGACGTGAGCTGGCATCTCAGGTCTTGACGTGAAGGCTTGCAACGCCGATGCTGTAAGCTTCCGCCGGCACTCGGTAACAGTATCTGGCGCGAGGGAAGCTTGCAGCGCGAAGCGGTAAGCTTCCGCCGGCAAATTAAGCATGCAGAGCCGTAATGGAAGCGGGCGCAAATAGGTGCCACGCGAATCTGCGGAGATGGAGTAAGGGGCCCGCGCCCTGAGTTCCGTTAAGGCCGAGTCTAGGTCTCGGTTGCATAGGTGCCCAACATCTCTCCACGCCTCAACCCTCGCATTGAACTTGCCGGGCCATAGTGAGACAATCCCATCATGGCAATAGCGACAACGGATGCCAAGCGGCGAGTGGTCCTTCCGACGACAAGACCGGGGGATGTATTCGACATCCAGAGTCAGGGTGAAGGCCGCCTGCTCCTGGTGCGCATCGACCCTCCGGAGACGGGACTCAGGATGAGCATGGCTCGCTGCCTCGAGGCTATCGCCGCCGCCCCTCTGCGGCCGAAAATGAACTGGGACTCCCTGAAGGCAGTGACCCGGGAGCCGTGATTCTCCTCGATACGACGGCCCGAGACTGCTGATCGTGACGATCCCGAAATAAGATTCGCCGTAGGCACGGCGAATGGGTTTTTCCGGACGGAAAATCCCCGGCGGATGGCTCGCCGGCTCCGGTGGATGACTCGCCGGCTCCGGTGGATGACTCGCCGGCTCCGGCGGATGACTCGCCGGCTCCGGCGGATGACTCGCCGGCTCCGGTGGATGACTCGCCGGCTCCGGCGGATGACTCGCCGGCTCCGGCGGATGACTCGCCGGCTCCGGCGAATGACTCGCCGGCTCCGGCGGATGACTCGCCGGCTCCGGCGAATGACTCGCCGGCTCCGGCGAATGACTCGCCGGCTCCGGCGGATGACTCGCCGGCTCCGGCGGATGACTCGCCGGCTCCGGCGGATAGCTCGCCGGCTCCGGCGGATGACTCGCCGGCTCCGGCGGACGACTCGCCGGCTCCGGCGGACGACTCGCCGGCTCCGGCGAATGACTCGCCGGCTCCGGCGGATGGCTCGCCGGCTTCGGCGAGCCGCCCAAAATCCCCAACCGCGGCTCAGACCTCAGCCGCACCGTGCCCCGGACCGGCGAAAGGATTGCCGATGGCGGAACTGAAGACCAAGCAGACTGAGCAGAGCGTCGACGCCTACATCGATGCGATCGCGGACGACGTCCGGCGTCAGGATTGCCGCACCCTGATGGAGATGATGAGTAAGGCCACGGCCGCGGAGCCCAGAATGTGGGGCACCGGCATGGTGGGATTCGGCAGCTATCACTACAAGTACGACAGCGGACATGAAGGCGACGCCATGCTGACCGGATTCGCGTCGCGCAAGCCGAACCTGACGCTCTACGTTATGCCCGGCTTCGCGGGGCACGAGTCGCTGCTGGCCCGGCTGGGCAAGCACAAGGCGGGGAAGGGTTGCCTCTACGTGAAGCGTCTCGCCGACATCGATCTCGCGGTCCTCGCCGAGCTCGTCACGCTCTCGGTCCAGAAACTCAGACAACGTTACAGCTGACCGTTGTCCCGGCGGGTGCGCTTCCGCGAGTACGAGGGGCTCGATCATGATATTCCGCCCGATATGATGCTTGGAACGTGGTGGAGGGAGTGGCTCTTCGCTCAGCAGCGCTCGGACCGATAAGGCGCCAGCCGGATCTCGCGGAGCAGGACATTGCTCCACGATTTCAGAAACACACGCCACCATGACGGAAGCTTCCGGCGGGACTCGGCAGCGGTATCTGGCCCGATGGGAGCTTGCCGAGCGACGCGGCAAGCTTCCGCCGGCAAAAATCAAGCTTGCGGAGCCGCAATGGGAGCTCCCCGTGAGCCACGGCAAGCTTCCGCCGTCCGATGGAAGCTCCCGATGGCGCAACGGGAGCTTGCCGCGGCATTCGGCAACGGTAGCTGGCGCGAGGGGAGCTTACAGAGGGACGCGGCAGGCTTCCGCCGAGGGAAATCAAGCTTGCAGGGCCGCGATGGAAGCTCTCAATGCGCCACGGCAAGCTTCCGCCGGCCGATTGAAGCTCCCAATGGCGCGATGGAAGCTACCAATGGCTCAATGGAAGCTTACGCCGACACTCGTCAACGGTAGCTGGCGCGAGGGGAGCTTACAGAATGACGCGGCAAGCTTCCGCGGGCGAAGTCAAGCTTGCGGAGCCGCAATGGAAGCGCCCAGTGGGACACGGCAAGCTTCCGGCGGCACCCGGCAACGGTATCTGCCGAGAGCGGAGCTTACAGAGGGACGCGGTAAGCTTCCGGCGAGCGCGTCTCGTGACGTCCGGATGGAAGATTGCATGAACGATCGGAAACTTGCCGAGGCGGGATATGCGATGGAGGAGGGCGTTCTCTCGGTGGAGAGCGTGGTTCTCCTCCGCGAGGAGATCTCCAGGCTGATCCCTTCCCGGCACCGCGCCGGCGGCTTTCGGAATGCCGCCAGGAAATCCGACGTGCTGCGGTCGCTCTCCGAAGAGGGCCCGCCGGCGCTCCTCGCCCGGGCGGTCCTCGGGAGCTCCGCCCGGCCCGTGAAGGTCACCGTCTTCGACAAGACGCCGGCGGCGAACTGGAAGGTTCCCTGGCATCAGGACCTCACCATCGCGGTCCGCGAGCGGCGAGACGCCGAAGGGTTCGGCCCCTGGACGGTGAAGGACGGCGTGCCTCACGTCCAGCCGCCGGTCGAAATCCTTTCGGAAATGCTGTCGATCCGGGTGCATCTCGACGATACGCCGGAGAGCAACGGCGCCCTGCGGGTGATCCCTGGCAGCCACCTGCTGGGCCGTCTCTCCGGATCGGAAGCCTCCAGACTGAAGGACGCTCTGGGTGAGGCCGTCTGTGCCGTGGGCCAGGGAGGGATGATGGCGATGCGGCCGCTCCTGCTGCATGCCTCTTCCGCCGCGCGGGAGGGCCGGCACCGGCGGGTGATTCATATCGAGTACGCCGCCATCCCTCTGCCCTTCGGACTCGAATGGGCCTTCTGAATAGATCCGCTCAGCCCGCCAGCATCCGGGCGTAGCCGAAGTCGTTGAAGGTGTCGTCCGAGGGGCGGTACCGGGCCTGGCCGAAGGGGCCTCGCATGTAGAACTTCGTCCCGCCCTGGTTCGAAGCCACCGCATGAGGGTTGTTCTCCCGCCACCGGTCGTAGGTGGCGCGGTCGATGCCGATCAACTCCTCGTTCTGGGAGAGGGTGGAGGCCGGCCCGATGTTCCCCTTGACGACTCCGGTGTACTGGGCGCGGTGCTGCAGCAGCGCCGCGCCGAAGCGCTCGATGTAGCTCGAGCCCGCGGTCGCGAATCCGATCCGCATTCCGGTGTAGCAGCCGTTCAGAAAGATTTCCGCGCTGTAGTTGGCCGGCAGGATGCCGCTGATCTCCTGCGCCAGGGTCTCGGGAGTCCTGCCGCCGAAGTTGCCGGAAATCGTGCCGTCGTTGTTCCGTACCGGCTGGCCGCCATGGGACACCACCACCAGGGGCTCGGTGGCCTGCAGCGCCCGTCCCTCGAGCGCCTGGGCGATCCCCACATCTTCCTGCCACGTCGCGTGGGCCGCGAGCGCGGGATAATTCTTCATCGTCTTCGAGCTGTCCCAGATCGTATTGTTGGTGAACGGCACCCACATCTCCTTGAAGTCCCGGATGCGGATCACCAGCCGCTGAATGACGGCAGGACCGGGCGCCGCCGCCCGCTGGACCGTCCGCGCCGGCGGGGCCGGGGTCCGGGCGGGCTGGACGGGGCCGCGCGGGACCTGCCCCTGCGGAAAGCGCACCGGCGGCGGCGCGATCACCTTCGCCTGAGCGACCGGAGCCGGCCGGCTCGCGTTCGCCGCATGGGGGGAGAAGACGGGTGGCGGTGGCGTGGCGGTCCGCGAGGAACCCTGTGGAGAGACGCGCCGGGCCTGCACCGCCGGCGGCGCGGCGATCGCCGGCGAGTGCGGGAAACGCACCGGTGGCGGCGCGATCACCGCCCGCTTCGGCTGCACCACTGGCGGCGGGGCAGGCGCTCCGGGACGAGCAGGAGGCCGATTTCTGTCGTTCATTCCAGGCGTATGGTAGCAGAGAAGAGCACCCTCGCCGTCCTGCCTCTCAGCCCCGTCAGCACACCAGGAGGACGCGTGTCTTCGGCTAATCCGCGGCTGGCGCCGGTTGGCTCTGGCGGCGGCATAACTGCGCTCCAGTGAGCGTGAACCAGATCGCGTGGCCGAGCACGACGACGGCCATGCCGTGAACGTCGAGCCGCAGGTGACCGACAGCGATGCCCGCGGCGAGCAGCGCCGCGACGATGCAGCCGTAGAGAGCGATGCCGCGGGCCATTCCGCCGTGGCGAAGGGCCGAGGCCGACCAGAGCGCGATGGCGGCGGACGCCGCGACCGAGTAGATGCGGGCGAAAGCCTGATTGAACTGAAAGACGGCGTCGACGATGAGATGGTATTGCGAAGCGGCAGCGGCGCCGTCGCGTACCATGTGGCGCAGGATACTGGGGATGATAAAGCCGCTGACCGTGGCCGCGATGAGAATGGCGACACAGGCGAATCCGAAGGTGACGACCCCGGCAAAGGCAAGGCGGTCCGGGTTTGATGTGCCCGTGAAAGCGGTGAGCCGGTGCGTGAGGCCACAGGCGCCGAGGAACAGCACGACAATGCTGACGATGCCGAGGGAGTGCGCGATGGCGGAAACGGAAGCGAGGTGCCCCGCAAGGCCGGGCGACAGCGAGGTCCCGGCGGTGGGGTGAATGGCCATGGTGAGGATGCCGCCGAGCGAACCGGCGAGCAGGGCGATTCCGGACTTACGATCGTCTGTCATGGGCCGTACTATAGAGAGAAGCCTCTGTTCTGCCTCCACTTGTTATAGGTCGCGTTCTTTTTCCTACGGCGCGCACGCCGGCAGCGGTGACCACTGGTAGGCCCAGGCGCCACGGCCGTATGTCGCCGCGAACAGGCGCTCCGGATGCGCCGCGTCGACCAGCACCTGGGTGATCGGAACGTTGTGCAGCGGGAAGCCGGAGGTGAGGCTGGTCCAGTGCGCGCCGTTGTCGGTGGAGGCATGGATGCCGCCGCGCGTACGGATCACGTTTTCCAGCCAGCCGATCGCGGTGTAGATCCTCGTCCGGCACGTCGGGTCGACGGCTACGTCGCTGTAGGGATAGAGCGGAGCCGCGTCGACGGCGGTCCAGGCGGTCGAGCCGGCCAGCCGCCGGTAGACTCCCTGCGAGGTCGCGATCCAGAAGTTGCGCGGCGCCGGCGGAGGATTGGACTCGGCGATCGCGGTGACGAACGCCGGCGGCGTGACGCCGCTCCCCGGATTCAACGCGAACGGCGTCCAGGTTCCGGCGCCCGGAGTGCCGTCGCAGAAATGCGTTCTATCGCTGCAAGTGTAGACGCCGTAGTCCTGCGCGCCCACGTAGAGGACGCCGTCCTCGTCGACGAAGATCGCGGTCAATCCGACCGCCCGGCCGCCCGCGGCGGTGAGCGGCAGGGCCGAGGAGGCCCACGACGACGGCGAACCGCCGGCGGTCGAGTAGACGACCATGCCGCCGGAGAGGAGGAAAACCTTGTTCGGGTCGCCCGGGTGCACCGCCATCATGTGCGGGCCGTCGAACGCCTGGCCGCGACGGAACGAGGCGGGCGGCGTCACGTCGCTGAAGGTCACCTCCGCGCAACTCGCGGCCGAGGCGGCGTTGATCGATTTCTGCAGCGTCCCTTTCGTACCATAGAGGTAGACCGTATTGCCGCCGGCGCTCCGCGGCCACGCGATCGCCTCGGTCTCTTCGGTCGGCGTGAGCTGAAAACGCGTGCCCAGATCGCTGGAGCACGCGGCGCCCATGTCCTGCGCGCCGATGAGCAGGCGCCCGGTAGCATACCCCTGGCCGATCGTGTAGGTCTGCCAGGACGCTATCCCCGTGCCGGTGATGCCCACGGGCGCGGCCGGCGCGGCGCCTGGACTCCAGGTATAGCGCGTCAACAGCCGATTGCTGCCGGCCTGGTTCTGGTCGCCGCCGATCCAGACGCTGCGCGCCGAGGGGTTCGCGTGGATCGCTCGGATATCCGGGTATTGCAAGCCCAGCGACGGGCAGGTCCAGGTGTCGCCGGCATTGTTCGTGGACGCGAACGTCACGCCGCCGGCGAAGAAGTCGTTGGCGCCACCCCAGATGAGCGTGCGCGCCTCCCGGAAGATGCAACCCGGATCGTTCCACGGTTTCGCAGACCATGCCGTCCCATTGAACAGGTAGGCCTGATAGTCGCTGCCGCTGGAGACGAGGGTCATCAGGCGGTTCGGGGCGCCTCCCCAGGCGAGCGCGACCGCCGAATGACTCGCCAGCGGTAACCCGCTGTCGATCAGATCCCACGTCAGTCCCGGCGGCGGTCCGCTCGTCGTCCACGCCTGATGGCTGCGGTAGATGTGGGGCCGATCGCTCATCGTCGCGATCCACACTTGACGGGTGACCTCATCCGCGGCGATGGCGCTGACGCAGTTATCAGGATTCCGCTGCAGGGGCGAGGAGCCGGTGAAGGGCCAGAGCTGCGTGAAGTGCGCGCCGCGGTCGGTGCTGTACTGCAATCCCTGACAGGGGAGGGCGGTGAGGATCACGCTCTGTGCCGGCGAAAGCACCATCTGGGCGTACGGTCCCGGGTCGATCGAACTATTGGCGAACGGCGGGCAGGCGGGCCATGAGCCACAGAAGTACGACGGATAGGGGTACGGAGTGTCCCCCTGGGGAAGCGCGTAGAGCGTGCGCGTCCAGTGCGCGGCGCCGTCGGTGCTGACCAGGAAGCCGCTCCAGGTGCGCAGATACATGCGCGACGGATCGTTGCGGTCGAGGGCCAGATGGACGGCGGTGAAATCGCCGAGGCCATAGTTGCCCGCCCAGGTGAAGGTCGCGCCGCCGTCGCTGCTCTTCCAGACGCCGCCGCCGGGGGTCGCGACCCAGAGGTGATCGACGTCGGTGGCGACGATGGCGCTCACCCGGCCGGCGTGCCGCGGGCCCAACTCGGTCCAGGCACCGAAGGCGGCGGACGCGATCGACCATAGAAGAACCACCAGGATCAGGATACGGCGCATGAATCCTCCTCCAGAGAGCGCGGCCCGAAAGGATCAGCCTTTACGGTAGCAGGACGATAGGCGATGGAGACGGGCGGTCCGTTACCCGGAGGACTCCAGCCCAGGGCTGAGGCCGAAGGCCGATGCCCTGGGAAGAAAGCGTCCCCAATCATTGCGGCCTGAAAGCCGGCGGCAACGAGATCGTGCAAAGATCTCGAGATGAGCTTCACGCTTGAGCCGATCTCCAGGGCGGATCTCCAGGTGCTCGCGGACGCCGGGGTGCCGGACGGCGTTGTCGGCAGAACGGCCGATGGCGCGCTGCCGCCCCCCTTTGTCGCCAAACGCTCCCTGGGCCAGCTCGCTCAGGGCGAGGAAGAGCAGTGGTGCCACGGGTTCTATATCGTCAGGGAACTGGACGGCCTGGTGGTGGGCGGTTGTGGTTTCAAGGGGTCTCCGATGTGCGGCCAGGTCGAGATCGGCTATGGCGTTTCACCCGCTTGCCGCAATCAGGGCGCCGCCACGCAAGCGGTCCGCGAGCTGATCCAGAAGGCGTTCGCGACCGGCGCGGTCGGCGAGATCCTCGCTCAGGTGAATCCGGCCAACGCCTCGTCGACCCGTATCGTCGAGAAGCTCGGTTTCGCCCGGGGCGAGGTGGAAACCGGCGAGGGTGGCGAGCCGCTGGTGCAGTGGGTCTTGCGCAAGCCGCCCGCCACGGGCCGCTGACTACCGGCGGCCGAGCTGCTCCCGCACGTTTCCGCCGCAGCCGTCGAGCAGGAAAAGGGCGCTGTCCCGGCCGCTCGCCGGCTGCAGCTCGAACGGCTCCACCCCCTCCGGGACCTGCTCGAGAGAGCTCACCAGAACCGCCTGGCAGGAGCCCGGCGCCGGCCCCTCCCGGGATGACTTCCAGAAGAGGAGCCGGACGAAGAGCCGCGCCTCGCGGTAGTCGATGTCGTACTGGCGAGCCAGTTGGAAATCAGGCCCGGGGACGACCCGGATCCGGGAGTCGTGGTCGGCGACCTCCCAAAGCCGCCCCGCGAGGCCGCGGTACCGGCCCTCCGCCGGCCAGACGCTGCCGGCGGGAATCCGTCCCGCGTGGATCAGAGGGATCGCCGCCAGGAGAGCAGCCTGGACGGAACGCCGGCCGGAGACGGCCCGCGCCAGGCGGTCTCCGCTCACCGCCAGGAGCAGGGCGATCCCGGGATAGCTCATGTACGCGTACCAGGGGCGCTTGCTGATCGACGCCGTCCCCAGGACCGGCGCCGCCAGCGCCCAGACGGCGAGCAGCGTGACCTCGTACCGGGGCCTCCAGCGCCGGCGGGAGGCGATGATCCTCAGCGCGGCCAGACCGGCCGGCAGCAGCAGGAGAGGGCCGAAATCCCGCGCCACGGTGATCGCGTAGTAGCCCGGCCCCTGCACGTGGTAGGCGTTGATCCGGCCCTCGAGCCGGTGGGCGTACTGCTGCACCAGCAACCGGTTCATCACCACTCGCGCCGAGGTCGAGAGACTGAGCGCGCCGAGCCAGAGGAGGTAGAACCCCAGCCAGACCCCGACGACCCAGGCGACCGTGAATCCGAACCGTGGAGTCCCCTGGCCCGCGCGGCGCGCCGGCCGCTCCGTCGCCAGGAGGATCGCCAGAAAGACGATCACGCCGAACGGCGACTTCACCCAGGCCGTCAAACCCACGAGGATCACCATGCACGCGAGCGTCCACCGCCGGCGGCGGCGGCGCCAGGATTCGAGCGCGACGACCGCCGCCGTGACGAGCAGGATCTCGAGCGCGTCGGTGGTGGCGCTGCGGATGCCGTGCAGCGCCACGAGGCCGGGGGTCAGGGCGAACACCAGCGCGGCCAGGATCCCGACCCTCTCGCCAAGGCGGGCGGAGCCGAAGACGTAGAGCAGCAAGGCGGTCGCGGCGGCGGCCAGAACGCTGGGCAGGCGGGCGGCGAAGGGGCTCGGGCCGAGGACCTGAAAGGACAGCCGCATGAGCCAAAAGGCCATCGGCGGCTTGTTCATGAACAGATCGCCGCTCCCCTGAATGGGGAGGACCGAGTCCTGGGCCATGGACTCCAGAACCCGGCTCATGTAGGTGATCTCGTCGATCTGCAACTCGGGGTTCGAGAGGCGGACCGCGAGCGCCGAAACGATCACCAGGGCCAGAACGAAGGCCGTGATCAGCCGGGCTCGCCGGTCCGAAGATTCAGCTCCCTTGAAATGTTTTTCGTCGGACGTCACTTCATTCATGGAGATCCCGTTGAGCGGCGGAACTCTGCGGCTTTCCTGTCATGAGACTACAATATTTAATGTCCGCGATAGATCAGCACATTGAATCTTCCCAATATGGGAGCTCGCCCTGGACGTCCGCGACTGAAAGAGGCCTGCCGATGGAACTTCCCGACGTTCGAAGCCCGCGCTGGAACCGGGCCGTGCTCCTCGCGCTGGCCGCCGCTCTCTCCCTCGCCGCCGGAGCCGCGGCGGCGGGCGCGGACAAGTCGCCGGTCGTCGTGCGGGTGCCGGCGGAGGCCCGGGCGCGGATGGCCGCCGCCGAGGTGCGGCCGTCGCAGGCTCTGGACTACGGATCGTTTCAATGGCTGGAGGTGCGGGCCGCGGATCTCGCCCGTCTCGACGCCCACGGCGTGCCGTACGTCCTGGTGCCGGACGCGCGGCAGGTGAGGGTCCCCGGCTTCCGTTTCGATCCGCTGGTGGAGGGGGAGCCCAGGATTCCGGCGAACCTGCGCGCCGACGCCTCCCGCCCGGGCTTCCGGCTGATCCAGCTCACCGGACCGGTTCAGGACGCCTGGCTGTCCCGGCTCGCCGGCGCGGGCACCCGGATCCTCCAGTACTACCCGCACAACACCTACCTGGTGTGGGCCACGCCGGCCGCGAGCGCCGCCGCCGCCGGCCTCGGCTTCGTGCGCTGGCAGGGCGCCTTCCATCCGGCCTACAAGATCAACGCCGACCTGCGCGGGCGGACCGGAACGATCGCCAACGTCGACGTGATGTTCTTCGACGACGGCGACCGCCAGGCGACTCTCGACGCGCTCTCCAGGCTCGGCGTCGAGGTCCTGCAGATCTATCCGTCGCAGCCTGACAAGGCTTTCTACGACGCCATTCTCCGTCTCGACGCCAGGGCTGTGGAGGCGGTGGCCGCCCTCGACAGCGTCCTGTGGCTCGGGTTCCAGAGCCCGAGGCCGATCCTGAACGACGAGATGTCGGACCAGATCGTCGCCGGCAACCACCCCGGCGGCGTGCCGGTCACCGGCTATCAGAGCCACCTCGCCAGCCTGGGCGTCGACGGCACCGGCGTCGTCTGGGCGGTGGTGGACACCGGCGTGGACTACGATCACCCCGACCTCGCCGGGCACATCGCCGGCGGCTACAGCTTCCCCGGAATCCCCGCCGGCTGCGACCCGGGCACCACCCCCGGCGCCGACTGCTCGAATGGCGGCCACGGCACCCACGTCGCCGGGATCATCGGCGGCAACGCCGCCGCCGGCTTCGCCGACCTCAACGGCTTCCTCTACGGCCTGGGCGTCGCCCCCAAATACGGGATCTTCGCCGAGAACTCCATCTCGGCCCCCTCGTGGCCGCCGGCCGGCGGCTGGCAGGAGCACTCGAAGCGAGCGGTCCTCGGCGGGGCGATCGGCGGCAACAATTCATGGCAGACCCTCGAGGGGGTGGCTCACGGCTATCAGGCCTCCGAACGCACCCACGACCTCATGGTGCGGGACGGCAACTTCGATACCGCCTCCGTGGCGGAGCCTTTCATCGAGGTGTTCGCGGCCGGCAACGCGGGGCCCGGCCCATTTTCGCTGACCGGGCCCAGCGAGGGGAAAAACCTGATCGTCACCGCCTCTTCCATCAACTTCCGGGCCGGCGGTATCGACGACCTGTCTTCCTTCAGCAGCCGCGGGCCGGCGGTCGACGGCCGCTGGGCGCCGACGGTCGCGGCTCCCGGCGAGGAGGTCGCGTCGAGCCGCAACGACCTCGGCGGCATCTGCTCGACGCCGATTCCCGGCACGAACAACCTCTATGCCTTCTGCTCCGGCACCAGCATGGCCTCCCCCCACGCCGCCGGCACCGTGGTTCTGCTCACCGAGTGGTGGCGCGGTTTCCACGCCGGCGCCAACCCGAGCCCGGCGATGGCCAAGGCCCTTCTGGTCAACGGCGCCGTGGATATGGGAGCGGCCGACATTCCCAACGCCGGCGAGGGCTGGGGGCGCGTCGACGCCACCAACATCATCACCCCGGCGGCGCCGGCGGAGTACTGGGATCAGACGCGGCTCTTCGCCGCCACCGGCGAGACCTTCCATGTGACGCTCGGCGTGCCCAACCCGTCCCTGCCGGTGAAGATCACCCTGGCCTGGACCGACGCCGCGGGCGCGGCCGGAGCCAACCCGGCCCTGGTCAACGACCTCGACCTGACGGTGGTGGACGGCGCCAGCACCTATCACGGCAACCGCTTCACCGCCGGATGGTCCGCCACCGGCGGCGCGCCGGACACGCTCAACAACCTGGAGAACGTCTTCGTCCAGCACCCTGGCGACAGCCTCGACATCACCGTCGCGGCCACCGCCATCAACGGCGACGGCGTGCCCTACAACGGCGACGGCACGGATCAGGACTTCGCCCTGGTCTGCTCGAACTGCGCCCTGGTCCCGGATTTCACCTTCAGCGCCGCTCCCGCCAACCTGGCCGTCTGCGCCCCGGCCAACGCCGTCTACACGGTGGCGACCGGCTCGATCCTGGGCTTTTCCGACCCGGTGACCCTCGCGGCGAGCGGCAGCCCGGCGGGCACCACGGCCGGTTTCAGCGCCAGTCCGGTGACCCCGGGCGGCGCGAGCACGCTGACGATCTCGAACACCGGCTCGGCGGCCGCCGGCTCGTACGCGATCCAGGTCCAGGGGACGAGCAGCACGGGGACCAAGTCGCGGACCGTCGGCCTCGATCTCTACGCCGTTGCGCCGTCGGCGGTCACTCTGTCGACGCCCGCCGACGGGGCCGTCAACCAGCCCGATCGACCCGTGCTGACCTGGCAGGCGGCCGGCGCCGGCGGCACCTATACCGTCGAGGTGGCGAGCGACGCCGCGTTTGCCGGCATCGTCGAGACGGCGAGCGGCCTCACCGGCACCAGCTACACCCTGACCGGCACGCTCGACAGCAACACCACCTACTACTGGCGGGTGAGGGCCGGCAACGCCTGCGGCACGGGCGGCTTCTCCGCCCCCCGCGTCTTCACCACGCTGCCGGCCCCGGGCGACTGCGCCGCCGGGCTCACGGCGGTCCCGGTGCTCACCGCCGGTTTCGAGGATGGCGCTCCGGGATGGGGGCACAGCGGCCCGGGCGACAGTTGGGCTCTCTCGGACGTGCGGACGCACGGCGGCGCCCACTCCTTCCACGCCAACAACCCGGGGATCGCCTCCGACCAGGTCCTGGTCACGCCCGCGCTGAACTTGCCGGGCGGAGCCTTCCCCGTGGCCCTGAAGTTCTGGCAGTACCAGTCGATCGAGAGCCGTGCCGGCGGCTGCTACGACGGCGCTGTGGTGGAGATCTCCACGAATGGCGGCGGCTCCTGGACCCGGCTCGAGGCGCAACTGCTCACCGATCCCTACGATGGACCGGTCTCCACCTGCTGCTCCAGCCCGCTCAGCGGCGCCAACGCCTGGTGCGGAGACCCCCAGGACTGGACGCTGTCCATCGTCGATCTCTCCGCTTTCGCGGGCCAGACGGTCCGGCTCCGCTTCCGTCTGGCGACGGATTACATCGTTTCACGCGAGGGGTGGTACGTGGACGACCTGACGGTTCAGGCCTGCGTCAGCCGGATTTTCAACGACGGGTTCGAGAGCGGCGACACCTCGCTCTGGTCCTCCGCCATTCCGTAGTTATTGCGCGAAATTCCGGGGGGCAGAAATGCTGAAAAGCTTTGTGCGAAGGGTACAATCAGGGCTGTCCCGCTTTTTTGACGTAGCGGCACTGAGAGGGTAAGTCCGGAGTCTTCGATTCTCTGGCCGTAGGGAAATTTTTCAAAGGGCACCCGCGCGAGACCGGGCAGGATCTCGCGCCGGCGTCCCCTTTTCCTCGGCCGGATAGACGCTCAACGGCTTGGATGTCTAACCAGATAGAGGAGAGCAGTCACATGTCCACGACCCAGAATGACCGTCTCGATAGTTCTACGGAGCAGGCCACGACTTCGGATGTATCGGGCGTCAGCCGTCGCAAATTCCTTGGCGGGCTCGGCGGCGCCGCCGCCGCGGCCGCCGCGTCCGGCCTGATCGGCCTGGAGCCGCTGGCGAACGCGGCGACCGGGAACGCCGCCGCTGCGTCGTCCGCCGTGGCAGCGCCCACGGCCTCCGACATCCGGCGCAAGGCCGCCTGGCAGATGCGCAAGAACATGGGCGACTACTGGTGGGGCCAGGGCAACGTCGCCCACGTCACCAACGGCGACGAGCAGCGCTACGAGTCGCGGATCGGCAACTACTCCAAGAGCCTGCCGCACAACGCGTTCGGCGAGGTCGAACCGGCCGCCTACGACAGCTTCCTGAAGGCGATCCAGACGGGCAAGGCGTCGGATTACGAAGCCATCACCCTCGGCGCCGGCGCCCGCAAGCAGACCAGCCCGCAGTGCGGCCTGGCCTTCGACATGGAAGGCGTGGACAGCCATGCCGTGGCCGTACCGGCTCCGCCGTCGATCTCCAGCCGGGAGATCGCCGCCGAGATGACCGAGATGTACTGGATGGCGCTGCTGCGCGACACCAACTATCTCGACTACGGCTCGTCGCCGCTGGTGGCGGAGGCCGTCGCCGATCTGAACTCCTTCGGCGCCGACTTCAAGGGCCCCAAGCAGAAGGGCAAGGTCACCGCCCAGACCCTGTTCCGGGACAACGGCCCCGGCATCTCGGTGGGTCCCCTGACCTCGCAGTTCATGTATCTCAACACCCCGTTCGGCGTCGAGTACGTCGAGCGCAAGATGTGGACCCTGGCCGCGGGCTCGGACCACATGCAGAACTTCGACGAGTGGCTGGCGGTCCAGAACGGCCTGGTGCCGGGCCACCAATCCTTCCTCGGCGAGCGGCGCTACGTCATCAACGGCCGTGACATCTCGGCCTGGGTGCACATCGACGTCCTCTTCCAGGCCTACTTCAACGCCTGCCTGATCATGATCACCCCGCCGGACAACTCCGACATCGGCGGCGGCCTCGGCGTGCCGTTCAATCCGGGCAACCCGTACAAGGGCAGCTCGACGCAGGACGGCTTCTGCACCTTCGGCCCGCCGGCCGCCAAGGCCCTGATGTGCGAGGTCGCCTCGCGCTGCCTCAAGGCCACCTGGCACAAGAAGTGGCAGATCCACCGCCGCCTGCGTCCCGAGGTGTTCGGCGGCCGTGTCGAGGTGCATCTCAACCAGGATCCGGGCCGCTACGACGGCATCCTGCACCCGAGCCTCTTCAGCACCAAGGCGATCGAGCGGGTGCAGGCGTACAACGGCGGCAGCGCCCTGCTGCCGATGGCGTTCCCCGAGGGTTCGCCGACGCATCCGTCGTACACCGCCGGCCATGCCACGGTCGCGGGCGCCTGCATCACGATCCTCAAGGCGCTCTTCGACACCGAGAACCGGAACATCCCGCACCCGGTGGTCCCCTCCGCCGACGGCAGGGAGCTGGTGCCGTACACCGGCGGACCGCTGACCATCGAGGGGGAGCTCAACAAGCTCGCCTCCAACGTCGCCTCCGGCCGCAACATCGCCGGCGTCCACTGGCGCAGCGACAGCCACGCCTCCCTGCGCATCGGCCAGAAGGTCGCGATCAGCATCCTGCAGGAGCAGACCAAGATCCACAACGAGACCGCGCCTTCCTTCATCTTCCGCGGCTTCGACGGCGAGCGGATCGTCGTCCGCGACGGCGGCGTCTACAACACGATCTGACCTCGGCTCCCTCCGGGGTATCCCAGGGCCGTCCGGTTCGCCGGACGGCCCTTTTTCTTTACATTCCTTACATTTGACGGACCCCTCCGGGCTGCGCTATATCGCAGTGGGATGTCGTTCCTCCTGCCTTCTTCAACATTTGACCACCGGGGGAGTTCAATGCATCGATCTCTGATCTTCGCGGCGCTGGCCGCGCTCGCGCTCCATGCCTCGACGGCCCGGGCCGCCGAGACGATCGATCCGGACCTGCTCGCCGGCCTCTCGGCCCGCTCGATCGGTCCGGCCACCATGAGCGGCCGCCTGCCGGCCCTCGACGTCGCCGAGTCCAATCCCGACCTGATGTATGCCGGCGCGGCCGCGGGCGGCGTCTGGAAAACCCTCAACGGCGGCCTCACCTGGGCGCCGGTCTTCGACGACCAGCCGGTGGCCTCGATCGGGGCCATCGCCATCAATCAGTCGAATCCGGACGTCGTCTGGGTGGGCACCGGCGAGGGGAACCCGCGCAACAGCGTGTCGATCGGCGGCGGCGTCTTCCGCACCCTCGACGGCGGCCAGACCTGGAGCCGCCTGGGGCTGGAGAAGACGGAGCACATCCATCGCATCGTGCTGCATCCGGCCGATCCGAACGTCGCCTGGGTGGCGGCCCTCGGGCAGGTCTGGGGGGAGAACCCCGAGCGCGGAGTGTTCAAGACCGTCGACGGCGGCAAGACCTGGCGCCGGGTCCTCTATGTCGATCCGCGCACCGGCGCGGCCGACCTGGTGATCGACCCCCGCAATCCGAACAAGCTGTATGCCGCGATGTGGGACTACCGGCGCTGGCCCTGGGGCTTCCGCTCCGGCGGCCCGGGCTCCGGGTTCTACGTCTCCTATGACGGCGGCGAGACCTGGAAGCGCTATACCGAGGACGACGGGATTCCCAAGGGGGATCTCGGACGGATCGGCATCGCCATCTCGCGCTCCAATCCGAATATCGTCTACGCTCTGATCGAGGCCGAGAAGAGCGCGCTGGTCCGCTCGAGCGACGGCGGCAAGACCTGGAAGAAGGTCAACGAGAACCAGAAGACGGCCGAGCGGCCGTTCTACTACGCGGACATCCGCGTCGATCCCCAGTGGCCGAACCGTCTCTACAGCCTGACCGCCCGGCTCCAGGTCTCGGAGGACAGCGGCGCGAGCTTCGAAACCCTCGGCCGCTCGCGCGACGTCCACGGCGACTATCACGCGATGTGGATCGATCCGCGCGACCCCGAGCACATGGTGACCGGCAGCGACGGCGGCATGGCGATCAGCCACGACCGCGGCGAGACCTGGCAGTTCGTGAGCACGCTGCCGATCGGCCAGTTCTACCACGTGGCGGTGGACATGGACCGCCCCTACCACGTCTACGGCGGCCTGCAGGACAACGGCTCGTGGCGGGGCCCGACCTCCAACTGGACCCGCGGCGGCATCTCGAGCTCGGACTGGGACGTGGTCGGCGGCGGCGACGGTTTCGACACCCGGCCCGATCCGGAGGACTCGATGGCCGGCTACTCGATGTCGCAGGGTGGCGCGCTCCAGCGCTGGAACCTGCGCACCCGCGAGAACCGCTTCATCAAGCCGCCGCAGCCGGCGGGCTTGAAACCGCTCCGCTTCAACTGGAACGCCGGCCTGGGGCAGGACCCCTTCGAGCCGGGCACGATCTATTACGGCAGCCAGTACGTCCACAAGTCGACCGACCGCGGCGCGAGCTGGACGGTGATCAGCCCGGACCTGACGACCAACAACCCAGAGTGGCAGCAGCAGAAGAAGAGCGGCGGCCTCACCCTCGACGTCAGCGCCGCCGAGAACCTGACCACCATCATCGCCATCGCCCCCAGCGCGAAGCAGAAGGGGGTGCTCTGGGTGGGAACGGACGACGGCCGCCTGCACGTCACCCGCGACGGCGGCCAGACCTGGACGAGCGTCGAGAAGAACGTCCCGGGCGTGCCGGCCAACACCTGGATCCCGACGATCCTCCCCTCGAAGTACGACGCCGCCTCGGCGTTCGTGGTCTTCGACAATCACCGCCGGCAGGACTTCACCCCTTACGTCTTCCGGACCGACGACTGGGGGAAGACCTGGAAGAGCCTGGCCACCCGGGATCTCCGGGGCTATGCGCTGTCGGTCGAGCAGGATCCGGCGGACAGGAACCTCCTCTTCCTGGGCACCGAGTTCGGCCTCTACGCCTCTTTCGACGGCGGCGCGCGCTGGGTGCCGTGGACTCACGGCGTGCCGACGACCTCGGTGATGGCGCTGGCGATCCATCCGCGGGATCTCGATCTGGTGATCGGCACCCATGGGCGGGCCCTCTACGTGCTCGACGACATCACGCCGCTGCGCGAGGTCTCGGCCGCGACGCTCGCCGAGCCCGTCCATCTCTATACGTCGCAGCCGGCGATGCTCTTCCGCGTCAACCGCGGCCGCGGGGGCGGTATCCGTGGCGGCGGCGCCGGCGACTTCCAGGGGGTGAACCGTGAGTACGGCGCCCTGATCACCTTCTCGGTCAACGCGCCGGGCCTGCCGCTGGCGGACGAGGAGAAGGAGCGGCAGCGCAAGCAGGCCGCGCGCACCGGCCAGCCGGCGGCCCAGACTCGTGCCTCCGGCCAGCCGGCGACCGACCGGCCGACCGGCACCCCGCGGGAGGACGTCCCCTCGCGCGAGGAGTCCGCGGGCGAGGAGGAGGAGGCGGGAGGAGGAGGACGGAGGGGCGGCGGCGATCGCGATCGGGGTCCGAAGGCCGAGATCCGGATCACGGATGCCGCCGGCAAGGTGGTCCGCACTCTCAAGCCGTCGATCAAGCTGGGCCTCAACCGGGTGGCCTGGGATTTCGGCCGCGAGCCGTTCCGCAATCCGGACAACCAGGACCGCAACCGGCGGCCGGGGGAGGACAGCGGCCCGAACGTGATCCCCGGCACCTACAACGTGGTGGTCAGGTACGGCGGCCACGAGGCCAAGGGGACCCTGCGGGTCGAGGCCGATCCGACGCTCCAGAGCTCGCCGGCCGACTGGCAGGCCTGGGACGCGGCGATCAACCGGGCGGGCGGCTATCAGAACGCGGTGGCCGACGCGATCAACCGGATCGCCGCCACGCGCAAGGACGTCAGCCTGGCGCTCGCCAGGCTCGACGCCCAGGACAAGGAGCGGGAGCGCAACGGCGCGGCCAAGGGAGGCGACGACGCGGGCAAGGCGTTGCGGCAGTCGGCGCGGGATCTTCAGAAGAAGCTCTCGGCGGTCGAGCGGCGTCTCTACGTGTCGCCGGACGTCAAGGGGCTGGTCGAGGATGAGACCACCGCCCTCAGCAAGGTCGAGAACGCGCGGCGCGTCATCAGCTCCTCCTGGGAAACGCCGAGTGCCACGGCGAACGCCTATCTCGACGAGACCGACCGGAGCGTGCGGGAGGTCCTGGCCGACGTCAACAAGCTCTACGCCGAGGATGTCCCCGCCTTCCAGCGCAAGCTGGCCGACGCCAAAATCGGCCTGCTGAGCGATCAGGGGCCGATCGAGATCAAATAGATCAGATCCTGATCACGATCTTCCCGAAGTGGTCCCCCGCCGCCATGTGCGCGAAGGCGGCGGGGGCCTCTTTGAACGGAAAGACGCGGTCGACGACCGGGCGCAGGCGGTGGAGCGCGATCGCCCGGTTCATCGCCTCGAAGCTCTCGCGGTCCCCCACGAGGATGCCCTGGACGCGGATCTTCTGCATGAAGACGTGGGTGAGGAGCAGCTCGGACTTCGTCCCCGCGAGGTTGCCGATCAGGCTGATCGTGCCGCCGAAGCGGACGGCCAGGAGCGACTGCTGGAGGGTGCCCGCGCCGCCGACCTCGACGACGTGGTCGACCCCCTCGCCGCCGGTCAGCTCCTTGGCCCGGGCGCCCCAGGCGGGCACCTCGCGATAGTTGATCGTTTCGTCGGCCCCCATCTCGCGGACCCGTGCCAGCTTCTCGTCGCGGCTGGAGGTGGCGATCACGCGGGCGCCGAGCAGCTTCGCGAGTTGCAGCGCGAACAGCGAGACGCCCCCCGTGCCCTGCACCAGCACCGAATCCCCGGCCGTGATCCCGCCCTCGGTCACCAGGGCGCTCCAGGCGGTCAACGCGGCGCAGGGGAGGGTCGAGGCCTCCTCGTCCGTCAGGTGATCCGGAGTCTTCACCAACCCCTCCTGATCGAAGACGGCCAGCTCGGCCAGCGTGCCGTCGAGCGGTCCGCCGAGCGTCGAGCGCAGACGCTCGCGGGTGGGGCGGCCGGCGATCCACTTCTGGGCGAAGACGGTGCAGACGCGGTCCCCCGGCTTGACGCGGGTCACCCCGTCGCCGACCGCGGCCACCTCGCCGGCGCCGTCCGAGCAGGGGATCAGCGGGAGCTTCTGCTTCGGGTTGTACTTCCCCTCGGCGGTCAGCAGATCCCGGTAATTGAGCGATGCGGCGCGCAGGCGGACGAGCACCTGCCCCGGGCCGGGGAGCGGATCGGGGCGTTCGACGAGAGCGAAGTTCTCGAGGCCGAAGCCGCCGCGGATCTCCACCGCCCGCACGTCAGGCCTCCAGCGCCTGGCGCATCTTCTCGACCAGCTCGCGGGCGGCCGAGTCGTCGAGCTTGCGGGCGTGCCAGCCGATTCCGAGCCCCTCGCCGCCGAGCTTCGGGATGATGTGGAAGTGCACGTGCATCACCACCTGGTGCGCCGCGGAGCCGTTGTTCTGGAGGACGTTGTAGGCGGTGGCGCCGGTCGCCCGCATCACCGCGCGGCAGATCCGCGGCAGGGCGCCGCCGATGGCGGCGGCCGACTCGTCCGAGAGCTGGTGAAGCTGCGCCTTGCGCTCCTTGGGGATGACCAGGGTGTGGCCGTCCGAGAGCGGGCCGATGTCGAGGAAGGCGAAGACGTGATCGTCCTCGTAGACCTTGTAGCTCGGGATCTCCCCGGCGAGGATCTTGTCGAAGATGGTGGGCTGATGGTCGCTCATGGCCTCTATTGTATGGAGAAACTTCCGGGGCATGCCCGCGTATGGAAACGATCGGCAGGAGGACAAGCCATGGATGAGCGCACCGCCGGCTGGGACGAGCACGACAGCCACGACTTCATCGATCTCGGCCGCTTCTTCGTGCCCGACCGCGAGGAGCAGGTCGCGGCCGTCCTCGACATGGTCCCGGACCCCGGGGACGGCCTGCTGGTGGACCTCTGCTGCGGCGAGGGGCTGCTCTCGCGGGCCCTGCTCGAACGCTTTCCGCGCGCCCGGGTGCTTGCCATGGACCTCTCGCCCGCCATGCTGGAGCACGCGCGCGCCGCCCTCGCCGCCTACGGCGAACGTTTCACGGCGCGGCAGTTCGATCTCGGAGACCGCTCCTGGCGGAGCTTCCCGGAGCCGGTCCGCGCCTTCGTCAGCTCGCTCGCCGTCCACCACCTCGACGGCGCGGGCAAGCGCGAGCTCTTCCTCGACCTCGCCGCCGCTCTCGCCCCGGGGGGCGCGGTGGTGATCGCCGACCTCGTCAAGCCGGCGACCCCGGCCTCCCACCAGATCGCCGCGCGGGCCTGGGACGGCGCCGTGCGCCGCCGCTCGCTGGAGCTGGCCGGTCATCTCGGCCCCTACGAGAAATTCCGCGACGAGCGCTGGAACCTCTATGCCGATCCCGAGCCGGATCCGATCGATCAGCCGTCCCCCCTTCTCGACCAGCTCCGCTGGCTCGAGGCGGCCGGCCTGACCGGCGTCGACGTCTGCTGGCTGAAGGCCGGCCACGCCGTATTCGGCGGCATCCGCTAGCGTGGCGCGTCGATTTGGCCGCCTGGGCGTGATCGCTTTTTCATACCCCTGTCGGGAAGCTTGCAAAATATTGCTTCATGCCCGGGAGAAAACGGCCTGAATCCCCCTCCGTGGAGCCCGTCGCGCCTTTCCGCAACTCCCCCCGCAAAGTTGGTTCCGGAATTGCATTGAAGACCGGCGTGAGAGGAACCGTTCTAGCTCCTGGAGGCTTTCGCCCCGCGTCCCATAGCGGCCGGCTCAGTGCCGGCTGGCGGCGCGCATACCGCCTGTCGGGACGGATCACCGAGCTGACCGCGTCCGATTCCTCGCTGGAGGGCGCCGATCCTCTTGACAGGGGGGATAAGTCCGCTATTGTTAAAAGCGTGGACGCGAACGTGCCTCCCGACCAACCTCCGAGTACTGTGGACAGCCCGTCCAGAGTCACGCGGCTCGGGCTGTCGGCCATCGGCTCCGCTTTCCATGCCTCCGTCGTCGCTGCAGTCTTTCCTGTAACAACTCCACCAGCGCAGCTTTCCGCAGCCAGTCCCGGCTGTGGTGTCACCCCTTCCGGGTTGACGTACTAACCCATCATGATCACGGAGCCCCCTGGGGCTTTCTCACCGGATGATCGATCCGGGTGGGTTGTCGGCATACACCGCCGAGCCTTTCCGTTTCGATGTTTCACCACTTCACCCCTACCCCGCGGTATCAACCCCGTGTTCAGCGGAGGAGCATAGAGATGAAGCAGGCGGCGTTCGCCTCGGTTGCGGTCGAGAGCTCCCGGCGCGAGGAGATCTGTGCGATCTTCGACGAGCCCTATGATCCCGATCACTGGAACGATTGGCGCTGGCAGATGCGTCATCGTCTCACCCGTCTCGATCAGTTCGAGCGCCTGCTCGATCTGACCGAAGCGGAGCGGCGAGGGCTTCTGCTGGCGAGCGAAAAGTTCTCGGTGGCGGTCACGCCGCACTTCGCGGCGTTGATCGATCCATTCGATCCCTCCTGCCCGATCCGCCTCCAGGTGGTGCCGCAGGAGAGCGAGCTCGTGGTGAGCCGCGGGGACATGACTGATCCCTGCGGCGAGGACGGCGCCAGCGTCGTCGAGGGTCTGGTGCACCGCTACCCCGACCGCGTGCTGTTTCTGGCGCTCGACACCTGCGCGGCCTACTGCCGCTACTGCACGCGCAGCCGCCTGGTGAGCCAGGGGGAGCTCGATCCGATCGGCCGCCGCCTGGAGGCCGCGATCGCTTATCTGGAGGAGCACACCGAGGTGCGCGACGTCCTCCTCTCGGGCGGCGATCCCTTGCTGATGGCCGACTCCGTGCTCGACAAGCTGCTCGGCCGGCTGCGCGCCATCCCGCATCTCGAATTCCTGCGCATCGGCACCCGCATCCCGAGCTTCCTGCCGCAGCGGATCACGCCGGAGCTGGTCGCCGTGCTGCGCAAGCACCGCGTCTGGCTCTCCGTCCACTTCTGCCACGCCCGCGAGCTGACGCCCGAGGTGGCGGAGGCGTGCGACCGGCTCGCCGACGGCGGCATCCCGCTCGGCTGCCAGACGGTGCTGCTCAAGGGGGTCAACGATTCGGCCGAGACGCTGCGCGACCTCTTCCACGGCCTGCTGAAGAACCGCGTGCGGCCGTACTACCTCTATCAGTGCGATCCCGTGCTCGGCACCGGGCACCTGCGCACCTCGGTCGAGAAGGGCCTCGAGATCATGTCCCAGCTCCGCGGCTTCACCACCGGATACGCGGTGCCGACCTACGTCATCGACGCCCCCGGCGGCGGCGGCAAGGTGCCGGTGCAGCGGGAGACGATCGCCGGCCACCAGGAGGGGGTCTGGAGCATCCGCAACTGGGAAGGGAAGACATACAACTATGTCGACCCCGCCGAGCACTCGGTAAACGACCGATGAGGCCGCTGCGGATCGCGCTCTGCTATGACCTCAAATCGGACTACCTCGCCGCGGGCTTCGCGCCCGCGGACGTCATGGAGTTCGACGAGGAGGAGACCGTCGCCTTTCTCGAGGAGGGCTTGCGCCAGCTCGGCCATCATCCGGAACGTGTGGGGCGGGGGATCGAGCTGGCCCGCCGCCTCGCCGCGGGCGAGCGATGGGATCTCGTGTTCAATGTTGCCGAAGGGGTGCGCGGCCGCTCGCGGGAGGCCCAGGTGCCGGCCCTCTGCGAGATGTTCGATCAGCCGTACACCTTTTCGGATCCGCTGACCTGCGCCATCACCCTCGACAAGTCGCTGGCCAAGCGGGTGGTGCGCGATCACGGCCTGCCCACGGCGCCCTTCGTCCTGGTGGAAAGGCCGGAGGACGCGGCGTTCGTGGACCTCCCCCTGCCGCTGTTCGCCAAACCGGTGGCGGAAGGGAGCAGCAAGGGGGTGACGCGGCTCTCCCGGATCGAGACCCGGGAGGAATTGACGGCTACCTGCGCCGAGCTGATAAAAACCTTTCGTCAGCCGGTGCTGGTGGAGAGCTTCCTGCCTGGCCGCGAAGTGACGGTAGGCATCGTCGGCAACAACGGGGACGCCCGCGTTCTGGGAGTCCTGGAGGTCTCCTTCCGTGCCGGCGCCGACACCGCCTACACGGCGCTGAACAAGCGCGAGTACGAGACCTGGGTGGATTACCGCATGCTCGACGGCGAGCCGTTCGCGCAACGGGCGCGCGAGCTCGCCCTCGCCTCCTTCCATGCTCTCGGCTGCCGGGATCTCGCCCGCGTCGACCTCCGCTGCGACACCGCCGGCGAGCCGTGCTTCCTCGAAATCAATCCGCTCCCCGGCCTGCATCCGACCTACTCGGATCTGCCGATCCTGGCGGGCCGGTCCGGAATCCCCTACGCCGAGCTCCTCGGCCAGGTGATCGAAACCAGCGCGCGGCGTTGGGGACTGTGGAATTGATCACGGAATTGATCGCGCCTGGCCGGATCGTCATCGCCCACAATCCGGTCAGCGATCAAGCCGATCCCTCGACGACCGACGTGCTGGCGCAGGTGAAGCTGGTGGCGGCGGGGCTGGAAGCCCTCGGTCTCGCTTACGAGATCGTCCCGATGCCGGACTGGCAGCCCTGGCGCCGCCTGCATCCGAGCCCCGGGCTGACGGTCTTCAATCTGATGGAATCGCCGGCCGGCCGGCCCGAGGCTCTCCTCGGCGCCGCGGCCGCCCTGGAACTGCTGGGTCTCCCCTTTACCGGCTCCCCCTCGGGCGTCCTCTGGGTGACCACGGACAAGCTGGCGACCCGGGCGGTCCTCGCCGCCGAGGGCTTGCCGGTGGCGCCCGGCGGCCGTCTCGATCCGGATCGTCCGGACCTGCTCGACCGCGTCCCCGGGCCGTGGATCCTCAAGCCCGCCTGCGAGGATGCGTCGCTCGGCCTGGAAGGCGATCCGCTCTGCTCCACCCCCGAGGCGGCGGTGATCCGGGCGCGGGAGCTGGCGGCGCGCTTTCCCGGCCAGGCGGTGGTCGCCGAGACCTTCCTCCCCGGCCGCGAGCTGAATGTCTCGCTGCTTGCCCGGAACGGCTGCGTCGAGGTGCTGCCGGTCGCGGAGATCGTCTACGAAGGGTTCCCCGCCGGGATGAGCCGGGTCCTGGGCTACGAGGCGAAGTGGCACGAGGATTCGTTCGCCTACATCCACACGGTCCGCCGCTTTCCGGAAAACTCGACGGACGCGCCGCTGCTCGAGCGCGCCGGAGAGCTCGCCCGCGCCGCTTGGCGGATCTTCGGGCTGCGCGGCTACGCGCGGGTCGACCTCCGGCTCGACGCCGAAGGCGAGCCCTGCATCCTGGAGGTCAACGCCAATCCCTGCCTCGCCGCCGATGGCGGATTCATGGCGGCGGCGGAGAAGGCAGGGCTGTCGCCGAGGCAGGTGGTGGAGCGGATTCTGCTCGATGCCGTCATCCCCAGGAAGGCCTTCGGATGAGCCTCTCTGTCCGCCGCGGCCTCAACCCCACCGACCGCGAGCCGCTGGAAAGCCTGATCCGCGCCACCGCCTTTTTCAATCCCGAGGAGATCGAGGTCGCCCTGGAGCTGGTGGACGACCGGCTGGCGAACGGCGAGGCGAGCCACTACCGCTTCCTCGTCGGCGAAATCGACGGCCGGGTGGCGGGCTACGCCTGCTGGGGGCCGATCCCCGGCACGGTCGCCTCCGCCGACCTCTACTGGATCGTGGTCCATCCCGATTTCCAGGGCCAGAGGGCCGGCACCACGCTCCTCCGCGCCGCCGAGGAATGGATGGCCGCCGCCGGCCGCACCCGCGTCTACGTCGAGACCTCCACCCGCCCGCAATACCTCCCCACCCGCGCCTTCTACGCCGCCTGCGGCTATCAGCTCGTCTCCGAGCTCGTGGACTTCTACGCGCCGGGGGATGGCAAGGCGACGTTTCTGAAGGTGGTTTGCTGAGCCACGCGTTTCTTATGCGTAGGGGAGGGGCTTGTCCCCTCCCTCGCCCCGGAGGGGCGAAATTTGAATAGCCTGGGGCGTGAGCCCCAGGGACCCGCCGCCCGCCCCAAATCCCAGAGCCCCGAAGGGGCGACACTCACCGGTACGAAGGGTGTCGCCCCTGCGGGGCTCATGAATTTTTGGGAAACCAGGCTACCTGGGGCTCACGCCCCAGGCTATTCAAATTTCGCCCTTTCAGGGCGAGGGAGGGGACAAGCCCCTCCCCTACGTTCAGAACGCCTGAATGAACAGCATTGATTTTTAATTCGAGGCGAGCCGCTCGGCGACCTTGCCCAGATCCGCCAGGAACTGCTGCCGGGCCTCTTCCTTCGCCGCTTCGTCCGGGATGCGCAGCAGAGCGGAGGGGTGATAGGTCGCCATCACCCAGGGCGCCCAGGAGGTGCCTGCGAAGATTTCGCCGCGGTGGCGCGCCATCCGGAACTCGGCTCCCAGGAGCGAGCGGGCGGCGGTGGCTCCGAGGCAGACGATCAGCTCGGGCCGGACCCGCTCGATCTCGGCCTCCAGCCAGGGGCGGCAGGCGGCGGCCTCGCCCAGGGTCGGCGTGCGGTGGATGCGGCGCTTCCCCCGCGGCTCGAACTTGAAATGCTTGACGGCGTTGGTGAGATAGACCTCCTCGCGGGCGATCCCCACCGCCGCTAGTGCCGCGTCCAGAACCTGCCCGGCGGGACCCACGAAGGGGCGGCCGGCCAGATCCTCCTGATCCCCGGGCTGCTCGCCGACCAGCATCACGCGGGCGTCCGCCCGGCCCTCTCCGAAGACGGCCCGGGTGGCGTCCTTATATAAAGGACAGGCCCGGCACCCCTGGCAGGCGCCGGCGAGCGCCGGCAGGGTCGGCTCTGCCGGCAGGAATTCGCGGGCGGACGGCCGCTCGCGGGCGTGCTCGATCATCGCCTCCACCCGCCGCGGCGCCTGGCGGAGCAGCTCGGGGATCATCGCCGTCTCGGGGAGCGTGGCCCAGTGCTTCACCGGCATCTCGGCCCGCATCGCCTTGACCATCACCCGGGCGGGGTTGAAGATCGAGCCGTAGTAGGTGCGCCAGAGATCCTCCAACTCGTCCCCGGCGGGAGCCGCCGCGCGCGGCAGGCCGGGACCGAAGGTGAGCGTTTCGAGATCCCAGTGCGCCGACCGGCGCGGCGTCAGGATCGACCAGCGCATCACGCCGAAGCGGTCGGCGAAGAACGGCGCCACCAGCTCCACGATGTCGTGGTCCGGCCGGTGCCAGGCGATGAACGCCTCGGCGCCCCCCTCCTCCACGACCCGGCGGAAGCGCACGAAGGCCTTCATCTTGTGGGCGTCGCGCCGGACCGCCTTCTCCAGCTCCGCGAGGCGGCGGACGTCGCCGTCCACCTCGTTGTCGAGCAGGTCCGGCTCGCCGTGGGCCTGGCGCCAGAGGAGACGGTAGAGCAGGGTCCAGCGCCCCGGGTCCGAATGGCAGGCCACCTTGCGGGCGAGGTCGAGAAAGCGGCGGGAGACGCGCCAGGATCTCTCCGGTCCGGAATCCGGAGCGGACTCGGCGCCGGTGTCGAACATCGGCAGGAGATCCTGATCCTCCCCCTCGATCCAGACGGCCTCCTCCGGCGCCAGGCCCTCGGCGAGGAGCCGGCGGGCGGCGGCGCGCCAGGCGTCGAAACGGGGCTCGATCGCGACCCGTCTCACAGCTCGCCGGTATGGGCCGACCGGGCGGCCGTCGCGGCCGGAGAGAAGAGCGAAAGCTGTTCCTCGCGCGCGGCGATCTTCGATCCCAGGTCCGCCCGGTCGATCAGCAGGGCGTCGGGATTGTGGTCCGCGGTCATCAGGAACGGCTGCGCCTTCTTGAGGCGCACCTTGAGCTTGGCGAGATCGATCAGGGTGAGCCGGCCGAAGCGGCGGGCCTTGAGGATGCGCTCGACGTTGCGCGCTCCGAGCCCCGGCACGCGCAGGAGCTGGGATTTCGAGCCGCGGTTGACGTCCACCGGGAAGAACTCGCGATGGCGCAGGGCCCAGGAGAGCTTGGGATCGACCGCGAGATCGAGGTTGGGCTGCTCGGGGGTGGTCAGCTCGCCGGCCTTGAAGCCGTAGAAACGCAGCAGCCAGTCGGCCTGATAGAGGCGGTGCTCGCGGATCAGCGGCGCCGGCTGCACCGGCAGCCGCGCGTCGGCCTTGGGGAACGGCGAGAAGGCCGTGTAGTAGACGCGGCGCAGGCGGTGGCGCTCGTAGAGATCCGAGGCCGTCCGCAGGATCTCCGCGTCGGGGCTCTCGCTGGCTCCCACCACCATCTGCGTGCCCTGGCCGGCGGGCGCGAAGCGGGGAGCGGCCGGGCTCTCCTTCTGCGCGGCCGCGGCCTCGTCGCGGCGCACGCGGATCTGCGCCATGGTGGTCTCGATCGTCTCCCGCTTCTTCTCGGGCGCCAGGCGGTCGAGGTCCCCCTGGGTGGGCAGCTCGATATTGGCGCTCAACCGGTCGGCCCACCGCCCCGCCTCGGCGATCAGCTCCTCCGAAGCGCCGGGCACCGCTTTCAGATGGATGTAGCCGTTGTAGGCGTGCTCCTCGCGGAGTGTGCGCGCCACGGCGATCATCTGCTCCATCGTGTAGTCGGGGCTCTGGATGATGCCGGAGGAGAGGAACAGCCCCTCGATGTAGTTGCGGCGGTAGAAGTCGAGGGTGAGCGCCACGACCTCCTCTGGAGTGAACCGCGCGCGGGGAATGTCGCTCGACACCCGGTTGACGCAGAACCGGCAGTCGTAGACGCAGTGATTGGTGAGCAGGATCTTGAGCAGGGAGACACAGCGACCGTCCGGCGTGTAGCTGTGGCAGATGCCGGTGCCGTCGCTGTTGCCGAGCCCCTTGCCGTTGCCGGAACGGCGGGCGCCGCTGCTGGCGCACGAGGCGTCGTACTTGGCCGCGTCGGCGAGGATGGCGAGCTTGTTGCGGATTTCCATCAGGCTGCGGGTCCCGGACGGCCCCGCCGCCCCATTCACGCTAGCTACAACAAGGCCCGAAAAGAGGGGATTCCCCGCGGTCCCGGCTACCCTAACTTCGTTGTTCCCTGGACCCCGGGCGGCTGTCTGATCTCACAGGACCTCCGCCGGCCGGCAATCCCCGCTCGCCGTGCGGTGGTCCAGGAGGAAATCATGAAGATCCGGGTAGGGAATTCCAAGCTCGCGGGGGTCTTTTCGATCCTCGTTCTCGCGTCCGTGCCGGCTCTCGCGTCCGGCCCCGGCGTTGTCAAGTTCGACCAGTCGGGCTACAGCGCGGCCGAAGGGGGGACGGTGCAGGTGGTCGTCGAGCGTTCGCAGGGGGAGGATGGCGCGGCTTCGGTGCGCGTCCTCTCCTCGGGCGGCTCGGCGGTCGCCGGCAGCGACTACACGGCGGTCGACGTCACGCTCAACTGGGCGGCCGGCGACAGCTCGAACCGCACGGTTTCCGTCGCGATCCTCGACGACGCCAGCTCCGAGGGGAGCGAGACCTTCAATCTGACCTTGACGAACGCCACCGGCGCCTCCATCGACGCCACCAGGAGCCAGACGACTCTCACCATCGCCGCCAGCGACGGCGGTAGCGGTGGCTCCGGCGGCTCGGGCGGTTCCGGCGGGTCCGGCGGCAGCGGCGGGTCCGGCGGCAGCGGCGGCTCGGGTGGCAGCGGCGGCTCGGGCAGCGTCAACGGCACCTTCAAGTTCGACGAGCGCAGCTTCTTCACCGACGAGGGCGTGGGCTCGGCCATCATCACCGTCGAGCGCTCCCAGGGCGAGACCGGCGCGGTCAGCGTCAACTACCTCACCCGGGCCGGCAGCGCCACCGCCGGGGTCGACTATACGGACGTCTCCGGCACCCTTTCATGGGGCCCCGGCGACGACGGCATCCGCTCCTTCACGATTCCGATCGCCAAGAACCCGGGCGAGGAGCCTAACGAGACTGTCGAGCTGATGCTCACCAATCCGACCGGCGGCGGCGTCCTCGACCCCGTGCGCAGCGTCGCGGTGCTAACCATCCTGGATGACGGCGGCCCGGCCGGCGACGGCGGCACCGACGACAACGGCGGCGGTGTGCAAGGCGTGCTGAAGTTCTCCGAGGCCTCCTTCCAGGTTATCGAGGGGCAGCTCAACGCCGTGGTCCGCGTCGAACGCTCGCGCGGCGAGACCGGCGCGGTCTCGGTGACCTACACCACCGTTGCCGGCAGCGCGACCCCGGGCCTCGACTACACGGAGACGTCGGGCACCCTCTCCTGGGCCGCCGGCAACGGCGCGACCCAGCAGTTCACCATCCCCATCCTGGAGGATGCGCTCGACGAGGGGAACGAGACCATCAGCCTGAGGCTGTCGAACCCGACCGGCGGCGCCAGTCTCGACGCCGACCGTGACACCGCGGTGGTGAACATTCTCGACAACGACGCCTCCACCACAGCCTGCGCGCCGGGCGGCTCCACGGGGTGCGCGCAGGGGAACCGGTTCGCCTTCGAGGTCACCTACCGCGCCCCCAACGGCCTGACCGGCCGCGGCACGGTCGTGCCCCAGGCCGGCGGCAACTCGGCGACCATCTGGTTCTTCAGCCCGGACAACGCCGAGATCCTGGTCAAGGTGCTCGACGCCTGCGGCTTCACGGCGAGCCCGGCCTACTGGGTCTTCTTCGCCGCCACCACCAACGTCGACTTCACCCTGCGGGTGACCGACACGCACACGGGTCTGTCGAAGGAGTACCACAACCTTCTCAACCAGTCGGCGCTGCCGGTGCAGGACCTCGATACGTTCAAGACCTGCGGCCGCTGAGCCTCCGGGAAGGAACGACCGGCGGCCGTGAGGGTTCCCCCTCACGGCCGCCTGAAATCTTCTACACTCATGGTTCTATGCGGGAATTCTGGTTCGAACGTGAAGGTGTGCGTCTGTTCGCCGTCGAGGACGGCGAGGGGCGGGCGATCGTGATGCTGCACGGCGGGATGGCCAGCCACGTGGCGAGCTTCCCCCTGATCGCACCCTTGAGCTCGCGGTACCGGGTCATCGCGCCCGACGTGCGGGGCAACGGAAAGTCGTGGTGCGGAGAACGGCTGACTTTTGATCAGCTCGCGGACGACGTCGCGGCCCTGCTGGACCACCTCGGGGTGGACCGGGCCGTGGTCGGCGGGGTGTCGGGCGGCACGGGCGCCGCCTTGCGTTTCGCGCTGCGGCACCCGGGCCGGACGGCCGGCCTCGTGCTGGTCCAGCCCGTCTATGCCGGCGAGGAGCGGGGTTACACCGAGGCGCAGCGGCAGACGTTCGCCATGATGGACGCGGTGGCGAGCCGCGCCCTCGCCGAGGGCGTGCAGGTGCTGCGCCCCCTCTACGCGGGCCTGCCGCCGGAAATCCGCGAAAAAGCGCTGGCGATGGTGGACGGCTTCGACGCGGCCAGCGTGGTGGCCACGAGCCACTTCATCGCCTCGGGCGCGCAGCCGTTCACTTCGGCCGCGGACCTGCGATCGCTCTCCATGCCGGCCCTGATCGTCCCCGGCGGCGACCCCCTGCATCCGGTGGAGGTCGCGGATTTCTACGCCGAAAACATCCCGGACCGTTCGGTATCGGCGCCGGCCACGGACGTCACCGCGGAGATCGGCGCCTTTTGCGATCGTCTAACAATGTGAAACAAAGGGAGGGGTAGGGCGTAGCAGAGAGAAAGATCCTGCCTGGAGGAGCTTCTCGATGCGAAAAAGCCGGCCCGTCCGAACCGCGATCCTCATCGCCCTGGTCCTGTCCTTCTCGTGGGCGGCCGCGCCGGCGCGCGGCGAACCGGGAAAAGTCTATCGCTACACCTTGAGCCACATGGACGGGACCGGCCCGGGCGACGAGCTCCTCTTCGTGAGCGGGAGCCGCGTGGAGGCCCTTTCGAAACCCAAGGGCGACGACGGCCTGCTGCTGGCCTTCGAGATGGACGGCCCCGGCCTGACGCCCAAGGTCATGAAGATCTGGGAGCTCTCCGCGAGCCAGCGGGAGCTCTTCGGAGCGGTCGAGTCGCTGCCGGACGGGAAGGCCGTCCGCGTCGAGGTCTTCACTTCCGGCCGGTCCGCCGAAACGGTCGCCGTACCGGCCTCCTCCTGGACCCTGTCGACCCTGCTCTCACCGCTGAACCTCGCCTTCGCCGCCCTGAAAGATCCCGAGGGGAGCTTCACCGTGAGCCTGGTCAGCCCGAATCGAGCGCCGAACGCGCCGCCCCTCCGCTTCTCCAGCCCGACGAAGGTCTCCTACGTGGAGTTCGAGGAGCGCGGCGGCGTGCCGACCCGCAAGTACCGTCTGGAAGGCGAGGGAAAAGGCACTGCCTGGGTGCACCGCGACGAAAGACGGCTCGAAGCCCTGGAGATCGGCGACGGCCCGAACGGCCTGAAGCTCCAGCTCGCGGGCGTTCAGGACCTCGACGCCGCGGGCTGGGAAGAGGCCAAGCGGGCGCAGCTCGGACCGCCGGCTCCCACCGGTCCGGTCGAGGCGGTGGCGGTCAAGCCCCACGCCTGCCGGGTGCGGGGCTATGACCAGGAGGTCCAGTGCGCCACCTATCCGGTCTGGGAAAACCGTGAAACCCGGCGAGGGAGAAAGATCGGCCTGAACATCGTCATCCTCCCCGCCCTGGGCCCGGACCCGCAGCCCGATCCGATCTTCCCGCTCGGCGGCGGCCCCGGGCAGGCGATCGCGCAGAACGCCCGCAATTACGCCCGGAGCGGCCTGCGCCAGAAGCGGGCCATCGTGCTGGTGGACCAGCGCGGCACCGGCCGGTCGAACCCGCTCCACTGTTCCTTCTACGGCGAGCCGGTCGACTTCCGCCTCGCCGCCGGGGAGCTGTTCCCGGTCGCGGCGGTCACCCGGTGCCGCGAGAAGCTGGAGAAGGTCGCGGATCTCGGCCAGTACACCACGGCCGCCTCCGCGGACGACCTGAACGAGGTCCGCCAGTGGCTCGGCTACGGCAAGATCAACCTGCACGGCGCCTCGTACGGCACGAGCGTGGCCCAGGTCTACTGGCGCCGGCACCCGGAGACGGTGAGGAGCGTGATGCTCACCGGCGTGACCCTGCTGAAGTCGTACACCCCGCTGGCCCACGCCTACGCCGGCCAGCGCGCGCTCGACCTCCTGCTCGCCGAGTGCGCCTCGCAGCCCGAATGCAAGGCCGCCTTCCCCGACACCCGGGCGGACCTGAAAGCGCTCAAGGAACGGATCGACAGGGGCGTGACCGTCACCGTCACCAATACGAGCACGGGCGAGAGGCAGGAGGTGCGGCCGAGCTGGGGCCTGGTGGCCGAGGGCATCCGCTTCCTGATGTATGGCCCGGGAGGCGGAGGCCTGCCGCTCCAGATCCGCAAGGCCGCCCAGGGGGACCTCGCGCCGCTCGTCCAGATGTCGATCGATCGCCGGCTGAACATCACCAGGGGGCTTTACTGGGGCATGGACTTCTCGGTCACCTGCGCCGAGGACCTCCCCTTCATCACCGAGGAGATGATCGCCAGGCGGACGCCCGGGACCTACCTCGGCGACTACCGCATCCGCCAGCAGAAGGCGGCCTGCAAGGTCTGGCCGCGGGGCAGGATCCCGGCGGACGCGCACGAGCCGGTCCACTCGGACGTTCCGGTATTGCTGCTCTCCGGCGAGCGCGACCCGGTCACCCCGCCGGAGCTCGCGGAACAGGCGTCGCGCTATATGACCAACCGCCTGCACGTGATCCTCCCGCGCAGCGGGCACGGCGGCGGCGGCAAGTGCACGGACGACCTGATCCGCGACTTCACCGACCGCGCCTCGGTCCAGGGGCTCGACCCTTCGTGCGCGGCGACCGTCTATGGTCCGATAAAGTTCATGACGCCGTAGCGGGGGGCGAGGGGTACGGCGCCGGCGCTCTTCAATCTCCCGGGAAACCCACCTGCCGATCCCGGGCCGCCGTGCCCTCGGCTTCCTTGATCTTCCGCAGCAGTTCGTCTCTGTGCTCGGCGACCTCGAGGTTGGTGCCGGAGAGGAGGAGAAGCATGGTGCCGCTGCCGTGCTGCTTGGCCTGGGCGAGGCCGATGATGCCCTCCGTCCGCAGCCAGATGTCGCGGCTCGAGTTTTCGGTGATCTGGATCCAGGGCATGGGAATCTCTCTCCTAGTCAGTGCGGTGGCTTACAGCGCGACCTCGGGGTCCGCCTCGGTGGCGGAGCCTGTCCGGTGGAGCTCTTCGAGAACCGTGGCGAAGAGGTCGAACATCATCTTCAGCCGGTCGACGTCCTTGATCGTCCCCAGCGCCAGGAAGTGGAGCTCGTCCACGCCCTCGGGGAAGCGGGTCTTGAAGAAGCCCTCGTCGTCCCGGATCTCGAGCCGGATCCGCGGCTGGGCCTCGATCAGCCGGCGGACCTCGGGGTTGGCGAGAAGGGCCCGGACCTTGGACTCGTCGTTCCCCTGGATGATGAAGTCGTCGTCGAACTTCGCGGAGTGGCCGGCGTCGATGTCCTGCATGCCGAGCGCCTTGCCCAGCTCGCTGAAGATGCCCGTGCGGTAGATCCGGAAGCGGAAGCCGTCCCGGCTCACGAAGGGGGAGCGCATCCGGGTATAGGTGACGTGGCTGTGCCCGGTGGAGACCGTGTAGGTGTCCAGGGTCAGCGTCCAGTTCTTCACGTGGGCCTGGACCTTGTCCCCCTTCCAGAAGCCCCCGTCGACGAAGTCGGCCCCGATCTCGGCGCAGAGCTGGCGCCAGATTTCTTCCCGGCTCGGACCGAAAAATCTCATCCTTCTTCCCTCCTCAGAGCCCTACTCGGGCCTTCCCGATTAGAGCATGGATCAGCCGGCCGGGCGGTGACAAATCTTTGCAGAGCTAAGTGAGAATTTTTGTTGGTAGAGAAATACGCTGCCGTGAATGGGTTAGCGGCTCTGTCAGAGGACGGGAGTGTGCTCTGACAGTGACAGGACCTGACACCTGAGAACAGAGCAGACAGGTGTCACGGTTTGTACCCTGTCATGGCACTACATACAAATGTCCTTCCCGCGCCTCGGGATATTTTTCAAGCACGCCCGATTTCGAAGGTTTCGCCCGGTCCTGCCCAGCGGATGGGCAGATCCCCCGCCGCCTCCCGCGCTTCCCGCAGCGAGACCTGCGGATCCAGCGTCGGCCAGACGTGGGTGAGCGCCAGCTCCCGGGCTCCCGCCTGGAGGGCGATGCCGGCGGCCTGGCGGGCGCTCAGGTGGAGGGGCGGGCCCATCCGGCCGTCCTGGTAGTTCGCCTCGCAGAGGAGGAGGTCGCTGCCGCGGGCGAAGCCGGCGAGGTCTACGCCGGGGCCGGTGTCGGCCGAGTAGGTGAGGGTGCCGTCCGCCGTCTCGGCCCGCATCGCCAGGGCGTAGATGGGGTGGTCGGTGCGCAGGAAGCTGAAGCGGACGCCGGCGATCTCGACCTCGCCGCCGGCTTCGATCAGGTGCCAGTCGAACGCCTCGCGCAGGCTCTCCGCGCCCGCGGGCCCCAGCAATCCTCCGATCAGCTCCAAGGCGCCGGGAGGCGCGTAGACGGGGAGCTTGAAGCCGTTGGCCAGCCCATACCGGATGGCGACATGAAGAGGATAGAGGTCGGCGCAGTGGTCGGCGTGGGCATGGCTCACCACCAGGGCGTCGACGCGGGTGAAGTCCACCGCCCGCTGGAGCTCGGCGAAGGTGCCGGTGCCGGCGTCGAGCCAGAGCTTCGCCGCGCCGTGCTCGAGCAGGAAGCCGGTGTTGGGATTGCCGGGGGCCGGGTAGCCGCCGGAGCTGCCGAGGACGCGTAGACGCATGGCCGTCACCTCCCAGGGAAAGATATCGCGAATAGCGCTGAGAAATTCTTACCAAGCCCTCCCAGGGTTGACCGATGGTTGAATGTGACCAATTAACTGGCATTTCTTATGCACAGGTGCTTGGTCAGAAGTCGTCGGTACAGCAGACCCGAAAGGGGGGGACATCATGCAGGACCGTAGCGCGGTGCAGCAGCGTCGGAACGAAGGTGCAGGATCCGGTCGCCACGCGGTGGTGGTGGGCGGCAGCATCGGCGGCATGCTGGCGGCGCGGACGCTCGCCGATCAGTTCGATAAGGTCACCATCATCGAGCGGGACCAGTTGCCGGACGGCGAAGGCGAGAACCGGCCGGGCGTGCCGCACGCCCGTCATCTCCATTTCTTCTTCAAGCGGGGGTTGATGGTGGTCGAGGAGCTGTTCCCGGGGGTCACCGCCGACCTCCTGAAGTCGGGCAGCCATCTCCTCGATCAGGGGCGGGACTTCCGCATCCTTTATCGCTCGGGGTGGTCGCCCCGCGCGGAGATCGGCCTCGAGTTCTGTACCTTCACCCGTCCTCTGCTGGAGGCGACGATTCGCCGCCACCTGTTGACCAATGCCAAGATCAATCTCCTGCAAGGGTTCGAGGTCGCCGGTCTGGTGACGAGCGAGGACGGCTCCCGGGTGGAGGGGGTGAGAATTCAGCCCCGCCACCACGATCCCAACGCTCTGCCCGAGGTCGAGACGCTCGCGGCCGAACTGGTGATCGACACCAGCGGCCGGGGCTCCAAGGCGCCCGAGTGGCTGGAGGCCGCCGGCTTCGCGAAGCCGGAGGAGACGGTCGTCGACGCCTTCTGGGGCTATGCGACGCGGATCTACGAGCCGGTCGAGGACTACAAGAAGGATTGGAAGACGCTGTTCCTGATGAACCGGCCGCCGCACCAGCCGCGGGCCGGGATCATCCAGCCGATCGAGGGGAACCGCTGGCTGGTGACGATCGCCGGGGTGATGCACGACTATCCGCCCACCGACGAGGAGGGCTTCCTCAAGTTCGCGCGGAGCCTCTCCTCGCCGGAGCTCTACCGGGCCATCGAGCACGCCAAGCCGCTGTCGCGGGTCTGGGGCTACCGCCGCACCGAGAACCGGCTGCGGCACTACGACAAGGCGAGCGTGCCGCAGGGGTTCGCGGCGCTCGGCGACTCGGTCTGCGCCTTCAATCCGGTCTACGGCGTCGGCATGACCCTCACCGGCCTCGAGGCGCTGGCGCTGCGCAAGTGCCTGCGCGACGGCAAGGGGCGGCTCGACAGCCAGCGCTTCCAGAAGCAGGTCGCCAAGCTGGTGGCCGGTCCCTGGGCGCTGACCACCGGCGAGGATCTCCGCTGGCCGGCGACCGAGGGCGGGCAGGTCACCGCCAAGGTGAAGTTCATGCACTGGTACATCGAGCAGGTGATCCGGCTGATCCCGCAGAGCCAGGAGATCTTCCGCCGGTTCCAGGAGGTCAACCACATGATCAAGGCCCCCACGGCGCTGTTCCATCCGGCCGTGCTGGGACCCGTGCTGCGGCAGGCGTTCGGGCCGCGGCGCAAGGGGCTGAAACTGCAGACGGCTCCAGCGCCGACGCGCGCCACCTCGCGGCAGGCGGCGACGTCGACGTCCACGATCGCCATCCGCCACTGAGTCTGCTTCGAGATAAGTTGTTCGAGGGGGGGCTGGAAGGCCCCCCCTTTTGTTTTACCGCGCCTTCCGGATCAGCTCCGTCACATCCCTCTTCAGCTTCGCGTGGTCGGCCTTGCGGATGTACATCATGTGCCCCGCCTGGTAGAGCTCGACCTTGACGTTCCCCCGCAGCTCCTTCGGCAGTCCCAGATGGTCGCGGGTGAAGAAGGCGTCGAAGTAGGGGGTCGCGAGGTCGTAGACGCCGGCCGTCATCAGCACCTGGAGATGGGGGTTGCGGGTCATCGCCTGACGCAGGAGGTCGGCGACGTTCACGTACTGGTTGTTGAAGTCCCAGCTCCAGGGCCAGACCTTGTCGGTCAGCCGCTCGTAGACGAGGTCGCTCTCGAACTTGAGGTCGCGCCGGATGTAGTCGTTGATCGCCGACGCATAGGGGCCGTCCGTGGAGGCACTGGCGGGATCGAACTCGTAGGTCTCGCCCACCGAGTCGATGTCGGAGCCGGTGAAGCGGGTGTCGAGACGGCCGAGGGTCTTCCCCTCGTCGCGCAGCAGCTCCTTGACGAAGCGATCGATCTGGACGCAGAGGTTCGAGCGCTCGACGTACGCCTGCGAGAGGCCGGTGTAGCGGGCGAATTTGGCCGCGATCTCCTTGCGCCGGGCGTCGGGCAGGCGGTCCCCCTGGAGCAGGGCCGGCCCGTACTCGTCGAGGGCGAAGGCCTCGGCCTCGGACAGCGTCTTGAACAGGTCCCCCGAGAGCTCCGGCGGGAGCTTCTTGTGGTACCAGGCCGCGGCGGTGTAGGTCGGCAGATGGATGAAGCAGGGGCGGTCGTTGCCGGGGTGGAAGTCCTGGTCCTGCCAGTTGAGCACGGTGGAGAGGAGGACGACGCCGTTGAGCATCATGCCGTAGCGGTCCGCGAGGTGGAAGGCGAGGCCCGCCGCGCGGGTGGTGCCGTAGCTCTCGCCGGCCACGAACTTGGGGGAGGCCCAGCGCTGGTTGCGGGTGACCCAGAGGCGGATGAAGTCGGCGACCGACTCGATGTCCTCCTTGACGCCGTGGAACTGCTTCGGGTCCTGCCCCGGGGCCGGGCGGCTGAAGCCGGTGCTCACCGGGTCGATGAACACGAGGTCACTGGCATCGAGGATGGAATTTTCGTTATCGATCAGCCGGCCTGGCGGCGGCAGGGCGAACCCCTCGTCGGTCCGCGCCACCCGCTTGGGGCCGAAGGCGCCGAGGTGCACCCAGAGCGACGCCGCACCGGGTCCGCCGTTGAAGCTGAAGGTGACCGGGCGGCTGGCCGGGTCCTTCACGCCGTCGAGCGTGTAGGCGATGTAGAAGACGGAGGCCGTGACGGTGCCCTCGTCGTTCCTGAGCAGCAGGGTGCCGGCGGTGGCGGTGTAGGGGTAGGCCTTGCCGTCCAGGGTCAGCGAATGGCGGGTGACCGAAGACTTCTCTTCGGGTGGGGGAAGAGGTCGCTTCTCCTCCGGCTTCGCGTCCTTCATGGGCGCGCCCGGCGGTTGCGCCAGGGCGGGAAGGGCGAGCAGGAGCAGCAGCGCCGAGAGTGCGAGCGAGATTTTTTTGGGCATGGCGGCGCGGATTCTACCGCGCCGCCCGGGGTCCTAGCTCGGCGACCGCCGCGGATCGTCGCCGTAGGTCGACTCGTACTCCATGTTGCCGTCCTTCTTGTGCACCTTGACCTGGCCGAGCTCCTCCTTGCGAGCCCGCTCCTTGGCGAAGTCGACGGCTTCCTCCTTGGTCTCGAACTCCCGGCGGAACTCGGCCTTCTCCTGGGAGACGACCCACTTCTCGGCCGAAGAGTTCGGGACTACGTGATACACAACCCTTTCCTTGGTAGTTTGGGCCATGATTCCTATCCTCCTTTTCGCCAGGGAGATAGGGCAATAAATATGCCAGAAAGAGCCGGATCCGGCTACACGGCTGTGATCGGGACCACTTCCTCGCCGGCGAGGGCGAACACGCGGTCCCCTCGCCGGGGGCGGACGGTGGCGCCGCCGGTGAAGCCGCCGAAGGCGGGGAGGAGGCCGATCCGCTCCCCGAAGAGGAAGCAGGGGAGCCTCTCGTGCTGGCCGCCGGGGCCGGTAAGGGAGATCGCGGGGTGGATGTGCCCGGCGAGCACGTATCCCGCTTCCTCCTCCGCGGGGTGATGGCGGAAGGCGAACGGCGGCTCGATCCAGGGCTCGTCGTGGCAGTCGAACCCCCACTCGCAGGGGGGATCGCCGGCGCCGCGGTCGTGGTTGCCGCGCACCAGGACGACCTCCAGATCCGCGTGGCGCCGGCGCCAGTCCGCGATCACCGCCAGGGTGGGGGCTGCCCGTCCCGAGCGGGCATGGAAGAAGTCCCCGAGAAGGAGCAGGCGGCGGGCGCCGGTGCGGGCGAGCGCCGCGGCGAGGCGGGAGAGCGCCTCGGTGGTGGTGCCGCCGGGCATGGGGATGGCCGCCGCCCGGAACGCCGCCGCCTTACCGAGGTGGGCATCGGCGACGATCAGGGTGCCGGTCCGCTCCCAGAGCAGGGCGCGCTCGGGGAGGAGGAGCAGGGATTCCCCCTGGAGATCGCAGCGGATCATTTTCTCGCGAATCATCACCCGGCCGCCTTTTCCAGCCGCGCCTGCATGCGGCGGACGCGGTCGGCGAGGCTCTCGGAGCTGAGCTTGTCGCGCATCCGGGCCACCAGCAGCGGGAAGGCGAGCGGGCTGGGGCGGGCGAGCTCCAGGATGGTGATCCGGGACTCCGAGAGCCGGGCGAGGGCGCGGCCGAGCCGGCTCCTTTCGAGCTGCTGCTCCAGCACCTCGCGGTGGGCCTGGTGGAGCAGGAGATTGCCGGGGTCGTACTTCGCGAACACCTCGTAGAACAGGCCGCTCGACGCCTGGAGGTGGCGGGCGGGCTTGCGCTGCCCCGGGAACCCTTGAAAGAGCAGGCCGGCGACGCGGGCGATGTCGCGGAACTGCCGCTTCGCCATCTCCGCCGCGTTGAGGCTCGCCGGAATGTCCTCGGCGAGGCCGGTGGGCGCCAGCAGCCCCGCCGCCAGCGCCTCGTCGAGCGGCGCCCGGTCCGGCGCCAGCAGCTCGATGCCGTAATCGTCCACCGCCAGGGTGAAGGTGATCGGGCGCAGGCGGGAGATCCGCCAGGCGAGGAGCGCCGCCAGCCCCTCGTGGACCAGCCTGCCCTCGAAGGGGTAGAGGAAGAGGTGGTGCCCCTCGCGGGACTTCAGGCGCTCGATCAGCAACTCGTCCGCCGCCGGGATCGCCGACCAGCGCGCCTGCAGCTCCAGGATGGGGCGCATGGCCGCCATCTCCGGGCTCGCGAAGACGCCGTCCCGGGCGTTTTCGAGCAGGCGGCGGACGGCGGCGGCGAGCTCGGTCGAGAGCGGCATGCGCCCCCCCATCCAGCGCGGGATGGCGCTGCTCTTCCCCTTGGCCCGCCGCACCCAGGCGGTCATGTCGCGCACCTCGGCGAGCTCCAGCGTGCGGCCGGCGAAGATGAAGCGCTCCCCCGGACGCAGGCGGGCGACGAACGACTCCTCGACCGTGCCGAGCCGGCCACCACCCACGTACTGCACGTTGAGCGCGGCGTCGCTGGTGATGGTGCCGATCGACATCCGGTGCCGCCGCGCGATGGCGCGGTCGGGCACCGTGTAGAGGCCGTCCCGCTCGATCACCCGGCGGTACTCGGGGTAGGCGGCGAGCGCCGGGCCGCCGCGGGTGACGAAGTCGAGCGTCCAGTCCCACTCCGCGGGGGTGAGGTCGCGGTAGGCCCAGGCGGTGCGCACCTCGGCATACAGCTCATCGGAACGGAAGCCGCCGCCGACGGCGATCGTCACCAGATGCTGGGCGAGGACGTCGAGGGGCTTTTCCTGGGGCGTCCGCGGCTCGATCCGGCCGCTCTCCAGGGCCTCGCGGGCGGCCGCCACCTCCACCAGCTCGAAGGCGTTGGTGGGCACGGCGGTCACCCGGCTCGGCGCGCCCGGCCGGTGGCCGCTGCGGCCGGCCCGCTGGGCGAGGCGGGCGATCCCCTTCGGGCTCCCCACCTGCAGGACGCGGTCGACCGGCGAGAAGTCGACGCCGAGGTCGAGGCTGGAGGTGCAGACGACGCAGCGCAGGCTCCCCGCCCGCAGCCCGTTCTCCACGAAGTCGCGCACCTTGCGGTCGAGCGAGCCGTGATGGAGGGCGATCTCCCCCGCCCAGTCAGGGCGGGCGTCGAGGATCGCCTGGAACCAGATCTCCGTCTGCGAGCGGGTGTTGGTGAAGACCAGCGCCGTCCGCCCCTCGGCGATCGCGGCGATCACCTGCGGCAGCAGCTTGAGCCCGAGGTGCCCGGCCCAGGGGAAGCGCTCGATGGTCTCCGGGATCAGCGAGTCGACGCGGATCTCCTTCGGGGCCGCGCCGCGGACGAGCCGGCCGGTGATGCCTACTCCGAGCAGAGCCGCCAGGGCGGCATCGAGATTCCCCAGCGTGGCCGAGAGCCCCCAGGTGCTCAGGGCCGGCCGGAAGCGGCGCAGCCGGGCAAGGGCGAGCTCGGTCTGGGCGCCGCGCTTGTTCCCCAGCAGCTCGTGCCACTCGTCGACCACCACGAGGCGGAGCTCGGCGAAGAGCTCGCGGGCGTCCGGGCGGGAGAGCAGAAGGGAGAGGCTCTCGGGGGTGGTGACCAGGGCGGTGGGGAGCTTCTCGCGCTGCCGGTCGCGCACGCTGGCGGAGGTGTCGCCGGTCCGCCGCTCCAGGGACCAGGGGATCCCGAGCTCGGCGAGCGGCGCCCGCAGCGCGGCCTCGGTGTCGGCGGCCAGGGCGCGTAGCGGCGTCAGCCAGAGGACGCGCAGAGGGGGCGCCGCGGCCCGCCGCCGCGGGCGGAGGTCCGATTCGTGAGTCTCCATCCACTCGAGGAGGGGGCCGAGCCAGGCGGCGTAGGTCTTGCCGGTGCCGGTGCCGGCGTGGATCAGGCCGCTGCCGCCGGCTTGGTAGGCCTCCCACACCTCGCGCTGAAAGCCGAACGGGGTCCACCCCCGTCGCGCGAACCAGTCTTCGAGGCGGACTTGGGCGGAGGAGGGCATGGCGATCTGGGTAACGCGGGTGGGGGGGTGGTTAATCCTGGGGAGGGCGGGGAACACGGACGACCACGGACTGACACGGACGAACACGAACAAAAGACCCGCCAGGGCGTGGTTTTCTTCGTCCGTGCTTGTCTGTGCTCGTCCGTGTCAGTCCGTGTGCTGTTCTACTTTTTCGGCCTCCCGATCCCCAGCCACCCCGCCACCCGGCCGGCCACCTCGACGTTCCGCACCGTTCCGGCGTTCCCTCGGGCGATGCCCGGCCCGAGCGCCATGTAGATGCCGTGCATCTCCGGGTGGCTGCTCAGATAGCCGTGCATGCCGAAGACTCCGGTAGGGGACACGGCCCGGCCGTCGGCGAGGCCGTCCTCGGACATGTAGCCCTCGCGGAGGAAGAGGACCAGATCGCCGCTGTTGGGGTGGTCGAGGTGGACCTCCGCCGCCTCCCGGCGGGTGAACGCGCGCTCGACGGGCGTCTCGCCCTCCACCTTCCAGCCGGTGAACAGGGCGCGCAGGACGGGGAGGAGATCGGCGCGCCCGGGCTTGATGTAGACGTGGACCAGGCCGCCGTCGCCGACCGCGTAGGCGGCCGTCCCCTCCTCCAGGATCTTGCCGCTGGCGTCGGCCGCGAGCAGCCCCTTCTCCTGGAGCAGGACGTTGAGGTTGACGTGGGTATGGACGGGCGCCATGCCGTGATCGCTGACCACCGCGACCACCGTCGTCCTCAGGTCGAGCCCGGCGAGCAGCCTCGCGAGCTCGCGGTCGACGTCCTGCCATACCCGTGTCCGCGCCGCTTCGAAGGCGTCCCGCCGTTCCGGGGTGAAGCCCGGCTGGCGGGGGTCGGTGAGCTGCAGCTTGTGCTCGGCCTCGTCGATGACCGGCATGTAGCCCATCAGCAGGTCCCAGTCGGGGCGCTGGGCGGCGGCGAGCAGGGCGTCACCGAAGAAACGGGCGAAGCGGCCGGACTGCTCGAGCCAGGTCGCGAGATCGATGCCCGGCCGGCCGTTCCAGGAGTCGATCAGGCGGTCGTCGTCCGGCGGACCGGGCCAGAAGAGCCCCTTGCCGGCGAGCGCGGAGGCGAACTCTTCCGGATAGACCGGGAAGGGGTAGACGGCGCTGAAGTAGAGCCGGGTCGTGCCGCCGGGGTCGGGCGCCAGCAGCTTGACCTGGCAGACGGCGTTCCGGGGGGAGCCCTCCCGGGGGGTGAGCCGGCAGGGGAGATCGGCCCAGCGGCCGGGGGTGAGCGGGAAGGCTCTCTCGCTCCCCGGAGCGATCGGGGTTCCCAGGGCCTTCGCGGCCTCCGCCACCGGTTTCCACCGGCCGCTCTCGACCGTCACCAGGGCGGCCGGCCGGTCCGGGGTGTTGGTGTAGGTCATGCCCCAGTCGGCCCGGCGGCGCGGGCCGGTGTCGTCGGCCCCCGGCCAGCTGATGACCCCCGCCCGCTTCCCCTGCCGCCGCGCCGCCTCCCAGAGGGTCTCGGTGCCGATGGGCGCCGCGAAGCCGCTCACCGTCTCGACGAACGGCGATCCCGCCGGATGGTAGAGGTTGCTGACGATCCCCGTCTGCCCGGCGGAGTACCCCGTCGCCAGGCTGATGTGGTTGGGGGAGGTGAGCGCGGGGTCGACGGGGATCAGGCGATCGGCCACCTGCCCCTCCTGGAAGAAGCGGGAGAACCCGCCGGCGGTGAGCTTGCCTTCGCGGTAGAGCCGGTGCAGCCGGCCGGCGTTGGCGCCGTCGAGGCTCAGCAGGACGACCTTCCGGATCGGGGCCTGCGGACCCGCCGGCGGGGGCGCGCCGTGGCAAGAGAGGACCAGAGAGCCGAGGACGGCCCAGAAGAGGGAACGGCGGGTGGACATGCCGCCTATCCTATGGGATCTGCCCGGGAGAGCGGTGCGTAAATCCTACTAAATGCCTGTGGATCCGAAGCCGCCATCCCCCCGGGCGCTCTCGCCGAGGGTGCCGGTTTCCTCGATCTCTTCCCACTCGACCGGCTCGACGCGGGAGATCACGAGCTGCGCGATGCGGTCCCCCCGCTTCAGGCCGAAGGGGGCCTCGCCGAGGTTGACCAGGATCACCCCCACCTCGCCGCGGTAGTCGCTGTCGATGGTGCCCGGGGAGTTGACGATCCCGATGCCGTGGCGCAGGGCGAGGCCGCTGCGTGGGCGGACCTGCCCCTCCCAGCCCGGGGGGATCTCCAGCGCCAGACCGGTGGGCACCAGCAGCCGCTCGCCGGGGCGCAGCACCACCTCGCCGTCGACGGCGGCGCGGAGGTCGAACCCGGCGCTGCCGGGCGAGGCGTAGGAGGGGAGGGGGAGGTCGCGGGCTGAAGGGAGCCGGCGGATGCGCACCTTCATGAGCTCAGGTCTGGGGCTGCCCGGTGACCGGTCCGCGCGGGCGGCGGCCGTTGCCGGTCGGAGCGCCCGGCTTGCCGGCCCCCGGCGTGCTGCCGTCCGGCAGCGTGCCGTTCTGGGGCTGGCCGCCCTGGTCGCCGAAGGGCATGGGTCGCCCGAGCCAGCGGGTGGAGAAGTTGGGGAGCGGTGCTCCCGCGCCGGGGTCGCGGATGCCCGGCGCGATGCTGCCTGGCTGGACGTTGTTGACGCGCAGCAGGTCCTCGGTGAACCGCCACTCGTTGTAGTGGTCGTGGCCGTAGAGGATCAGATGGGACTTCCCGGAGCTCTTGCTGTAGACGCCGATGATCGGGCCGACGGCGGCGACGTCCCCCTTCTCGGGGGTGTTGAGCCCGCCCTCGGGGTTCCCCTCGTCGCTGCCGTCCGGGAGCCGCTCCACCGCCGGCTTCGTCCCCTCCCGGGGCACGGGCCTCGGCTGCCGCCCCGGCTTCCGCCCATTCGGATCCTCCTCCGGCTGCGGCTTCAGCGGCACGCCCTGGTTCTGGAAGATCAGCCCCCACTTGCCGTCCTTGGTCATCGGGTCCTTCCAGAGCTGGCGGATGCTGCGCGGCTTCGCCTCGAGCAGCTGCTCGAGCTTGACCGGGTATTGCTGGAAGCGCGCGTGGTAGATGCGGATCGCCTCGGCGTACTGGAACCCCCGGAAGACCAGCTCCTCCTCCTTCTCCCGCTGGATCTCCGTGCTCATCAGCGGCAGCATGGCGGCCACCACGATGTTGAGCACGGTGATCGCGACGATCAGGATCACCATGTTGTAACCCCCCTCCCCGGCCCTCCCCCGCTCGCGGGAGAGGGAGGAGGAAGAGGGGAGCAGGCGCTGGCAGGAGAGAGGCATCACCAATCCTTGTAGGGAATCCCGTCGAGAGAGTTGCCCGGCGCTCCGGAATGGACGTCGACGATGCCCGGGCTGGCCGGGTCCGAATCCGTCTCCGCGGGCGGATGGTCCGGATTGCTCTCCTCGTAGACCGGCACCCAGGTCTCGGAGCTCTTGGTCATCGGATCGATCGGCAGCTTGCGGACGTACCCCTCGTCGACCAGCGCCTGGAGGCTGGTGGGGTACTTCCCCTTGTCGCCGTAGTGCTGGTCGATCATGTCGCGCAGGGTCCGCAGGTTGGTCTTCAGCACCGACTCCTTGGCGCGGATCGGCACGTTCTTCAGGGCGGGCATGGCGATCGTGGCCAGGATGCCGATGATCGCGATCACGATGATCAGCTCGAGCAGCGTGAAGCCGCTCTGCCGGTCCCGTTCGGGCTTGCGCATGGGGAGCCTCATTTTCTTCTTCTTCCCGCTCACCACTTCCGGTAGGGGACGCCGTTCAGGCCCGTCCCCTTCGAAAGGGAGAAGACGTCGTAGACGTTCTCGCCGCCCCAGGAGGTCGAGTCGAAGGCGTCCTGGTAGCTGCGGAAGCCCCACTCGTCCTTGCCGGTCATCGGATCGATCGGCACCTTGCGCAGGAGCTTGAGCTTCTTGTCCACCTGGCCGACGATCGCCACCCCCTCGACCAGCACGTCGAGCTTCTTCGGGTACCCCTCGGTGCCGAGGTCCACCGGGATCAGGCCCGCCTCGCTGTAGCGCTTGTACTCGTCGACCGCCGAGCGCATCTGGCGCAGCGCCTGGCGCAGGTCCGCCTCCTTCGACCGCTTGGCCGTGAACTTGGCGACCGGCAGCGTCACCGTCGCCAGGATCGTCAGGATGGCGGCCACCATGACCAGCTCGGCCAGGGTGAAGCCCGCTTCACGGCGGCGGCGGAATACGGATTTGGGGAGCATCTTCTTTCAGCCTCCTGGTAACCTTAACGTCTCCCGCTGACGGATGCTTCCCGGTGCGGTGTGGCGGGAGGATCCGGCCGCTGCATGGAGCCGCCGACCTCCACCACCGCCGGGCGGGTGCGCACGGCCATCGGCCGCAGTGACGCGTCGAGCGCCTTGCCCTCGAAGCCGAGGTCGCTCGAGCCGGCGGCGACGGCGCGGAAGGTGATGCGGGCGACCGTCCCGGTCCCCTTGACGCCCGCCACCTTGCCGAGCCGGCTGGCGCCGATCACCAGGGCGCCGGGCCGGGCGTCGTCGGACATCAGCTGCGCCTCCGCGGGGGCGCCCAGGAAGTCCCCCGCCTCGACCTTCTCGACGGCGAGCACCTTGGGATCGAACGACAGCGACAGCGGCAGATGGGAGACCGGCTGGCCGGCCTCCGCCTGGACGCGCACCTCGAAGGTGTCGCCCGCGCTCACCGCCAGCCGGCCGGGGACCAGCCAGAGCCGCACGGCGGGCTTGTTCGCCGTATTGGCCGCGGTATTGGCCGCCGCGGCCACCGTCGCCGCCAGCTTGTCGCCGCCGGACAGCGCCGCCGTGCGCACCGACGACAGCGCGGCGGTGCCGGAGGCGGTGCCCCGGGAGACCAGGCCCCCCGGGACGGCACCCGCGCCGCCGCCCAGACCGCCGCCGCCGTCCGGCGGCTGCTCCTCGTCCGAGGGGGGCGGCGGGGTCGTCGGCTGCGCCGGCTGGAAGATGCTCGTCGGCGGCGCCACCGGCACCAGGTTCACCCCGCCCGGAGGCGGCTGCGGGGCCTGCTCGGGAGCGCCCTCCACCGGCTCCTCGCCGTTCTCGCCCGGACGCAGGCCGCGCGGCAGCCGCTGCAGGCGGCGGCGGATGGCGTCCTGGATCTCTTCGGGGGTCCCCTCGGTGTTGTCGAACGGCCCCTCGACCTCCGACTCGACGCGCGGGCTGCCGCCGCGGAAGGTGATGTTCTGCTCGGTGCCGACCCAGATCGGCGCCAGGTCCTCGGCGGTGATCTCGGCGTTGCGCACGATGTGCGGCGTCAGGGTCAGGATCACGTCGGTGCGCGACCCCTCGTTGCGCTTGTTCGAGAACAGGCGGCCGAGCAGGGGGATCTCCGACAGCCCCGGGATGCCGCGGTCGGTCTTGCTCTCGTCGGTGCGGATCAGGCCGGCGAGGAAGTTGGTCTCGCCGTCCTGCAGGCGGATCACCGAGTCGATCATGCGGGTGCCGATGATCGGCTGCGACTCGCCGTTGGAGCCCGAGACGTTGCCGTTCAGGTTCGACACCTCGATCTTGAGCTTGAGCGTCACTTCCTGGTTGTGGTGGACGCGCGGCTCGATCTCGATCTTGATGCCGACGTCCTGGTACTGGAAGGAGGTGATCGGCACGATGCCGCCCCCGGTGCCGGCGTTCTGCGTGTTGAAGGTGGTCAGCGGGATCGGCACGCGATCGCCGATCACCAGGTTCGCCTTCTCCCCCTCGCTGATGCGCAGCTGGGGCTTGGCGAGGAGTTGGGCGTCGGTGTTCGTCTTGACGAAGTTGTAGACGAAGTTCGGCAGGGTCAGGAACCAGTTGGCCTGGTTGATGAACTGCAGGTCCGAGAGGCGGATGCCGGAGGGTGTGCTCCCCGTGCCGCCCGTGCCGGTGCCGCCGCCGGAGCCGTTGACGCTGAGCTGCTGGCCGATCGAGTAGCTCGACAGGCTCACCCCGAGGTCGCGCAGCCGCTGCGAGTTGATCTGCAGCAGCTCGATGTCCACCACCACCTCGGCCTTCGACTTGTCGTTGGCCTCGATGATCCGCTCGGCGACCTTCACCTTGTCGGCGGTGTCGCGCAGGATGATGGCGTTGAGCTGCTCGTTGGTGGCGATCTTGCGCGCGTCGATCAGGCTGCGCAGGATCGTCAGCATGTCCTTGACCTCGGCGTTCGAGAGGAAGAACGTCTGGATGACGAGGTCCTCGTAGGTGCGGCGGTTCTGCGGCGTGTCCTGGGCGATGATGATCGAGTGCTCGTCCATCACCTTGTAGAACTGGCCGGAGGCGCGCATCAGCGTCTCGAGCGCCGACTGGGCGGTGACGTCCTTGAGATCGACCGCGATCTCCTGGTCGCGCAGGTTGGGATCGAACAGGACGTTGATCCCGAAGGCGCGGGCGAGGGCGTTGTAGATCGAGAACAGCGACACCGGCTGCGGGAACTCGAGCGAGATCGGCCGGTTCGAGCGCGGGTTGAGCACCGGCGGCTGCGGCCGGGCGCCGCGCGCCTTCTGCTTCATCTGCTCGATGGTCTCGGCGCCGCGCCCCTGCTTCTGCGCCACGTACTGGCGGTGCACGTGCTCGAGCTGGACCTGGGCGTACTGGTTGGTCGGATCGAGCTGGACCGCCTGCTGGTACTCGACCAGGGCGCGCTCGACCACCCCCGCCTTCTCGAACTCCTTGCCCTTCTCGAAATGCTCCTGCGAGGCCTTGATCTTGGCGCGCAGCAGCGAGGCCTGGTAGCTGATGTTGCCGGGATCGTTGTCCACCGCCTTCATATAGTAGAGAACCGCGTCGTCCCACTTTCCGAGCTGGGAGGCGATCTCGCCCTGGCGATAATTGGAGTGGCTGGTGCAGCCGGCCAGGATCGCGAGCGCGATCAGGGGAGCCGACAACCGAACGGTGAGGTCACGCATTATCCAGGGTTTCCTCCGACTTGGCCTTGACGGCGAGGGGTCACGCCGACGCGCTTGGCGGGAACTTCGGGAAAATTCACGAAACGAATGTCCACGGATTCGTAGCCGATGCGGGCCACGATGAACTTGCCGTCGATCTCTTCACCTTCCTGCTTGATGAAGGTCGCCTTGCCGTTGCTGAACACGGCGATCTTCCTGTCCGGCGGGCCGAAGCGGCCCAGGTACTGCAAATTGAACTCGGGCGGCTTCGGCTTCGCCGCCTCGATCGCCGCCAAGCGCGCCGCTTCCTCCTGGAGCTTGCGCAGCCTCTCGGCCTCCGCCAGCTCCGCGGCGGTCGGCACGTACGGCTTCGGCGGCGGCGGCGGCGGGGGCGGCGGCGGATCGACGAAGCTCCAGGGGTTGCGCCCCGGGGTCGACGTGCGGGGTGCGCGGTCGAGGTCCGCCAGGCGCAGCACCTCCACATGGTCGCCCGGGTGGGCGCCGGTGTGCGTGGCGGCGGCGCGGCGCGCGCCCGGCCGCGCCGACACCTCGTCCCCCTCGGAGTCGACCGCCGGACGCCTGGCGGCGGCCGGGGCCACGACGTCGTCGTCCCCCCCGAAGCCGAGCACCGGTCCGACGAATTTCCAGGCGGCGACCAGCAGCACCAGGCCGAGGACGATCAGCAGGTTTCTCTGCCGCGAGCTGCTCATGGCGTGCCCCTGCCGATCTGCCCGGCGGCCCCGGCGCGCGCCGGCGCCGGCTCGTCCTGGTCGTCGCGGGCGAACAGGGTGGAGAGCGAGAGGTCGATCCGCAGCTCCGGCCCGTCGCTGCTGTTGGCCACCGAGGCCTCGTCGACCGACAGGAACGAGCGCGAGGCCTCGAGCAGGTTGACGAACTTGCGCAGCCCGGCGTACGTCCCCTGGACCGAGAAGTTGAACGACCGCCGGATCAGGTTGTACTCCTGGATCTCCTCCTCGGGGTAGGAGATCGCCTTGGGCACCAGCCCGGCCTCCCGGGCCAGCTTCTTGACCTCGTCGTCGACGTCGGTCACCCGCAGCCGGCGGGTCGACAGCCGGTCGATGTAGAGCTGCCGGACCTGCGCCTCGTTGCTCTGCACGCTGGCGATCATGGTCTCCATCTGCTTGCGCTTGTTGCCGAGGTCGCGGATCTCCGCCTGCTGGGTGCTCAGCGTGTCGTTCAGCGAATCGATCCGCCCGGCGTAGCCGAGCTCGTAGACCGCGAACGCCGCGTTGGCCAGGAAGAAGACCAGCGCCGGGACCCAGATCCAGACGCGCTGGCGCCAGATCTCGCCGGCGGGCCTCACGGCCGTCCTCCCGGAGCCGGCGGCGGCGTCAGCGGCGAGGGGGCCGGCGCAGCGCCCGGCATCGGCAGCTCCTCGATCCGCGGCGCCGCCGTCGATCCACTGCCGGCGGCGCCGGCGCCGTCCACGGCGGGAGCCGAGGGGGGCGGGTCGGGGCGATATTGAACGGTGAGCTCGAACTTCAACGTTTTCTCGTCTTCCTCCCTCTCCTCGTGGATCAGATTGGGATCCGCGAAGGGGGGCTGGAACAATCTTCTTACGAACGAGGAGAGCGCTTCGTCATTGCGCGACTCGCCGGTGATCGACAGCGTCACCCGGTCGCTCCCCCGGGCGGCGCGCCGCGAGCCGCTCGAGCGCTGGAACTGCTGCTCGGCCTTCTTGCCGGTCAGCGGCGTCAGCCGGTTCAGCCGCACGTCGTTGGGCAGCCGCTCGGCGATGCGGTCGAGGAGCTGGCTCCAGGAGAAGGTCCGCTCCTGGATCTGCTTGTTGAGGAACTCGATCTGCCGGTTCTGCGCCTCCAGCTCGAAGCTGTCGAGCCGGCGCTGGAGGTCCGTCGCCGCCGCCCGCTGGCGCTGGATCTCGGCCTCGCCCTTGGCGATCTGCCCGCGTTTGTCGGCCGAGCGCTCGCGGTAGCTCCAGAACAGCGACACGTTGGCCAGCAGGAGCAGCAGGCCGAGCGCCCAGAGCAGCAGCGACACCCGCACCACCGGCCGGCTGTTGAGGAACGGCCGGCCGGCGAGGTTGAGCGGATCGACGCGCTCGAGCGGCGGCGCCGGCGGCGTCAGCACCGCCGGCCGGCGCGGCGGGACGGCCGGCGTCTCGAGAGACGTATCGAGGACATCGCCGTCTTCCGGCGGCAGGGGCGGCAGCGGCGGCGGCGGGCTCATGGGGTTCATGCCACCTCCTGGCGGGCGGCGCCGAGCATCGGAGCGAGGCTTCGCCAGGGGGGCACGCTCGGCTCCTCGGCGCGCAGCGGCGGCAGGTGGCGGCCGTCCACCGGGGTGGCGGGGCGGCCGAGCCCCTCCTCGAGCCGGTCGAGCCAGACCGGCTCGAGCTCCGGGGGGGCCAGCAGCAGCACCGCGCCGAGCGGGGCGCCGGGGAAGTGCTCGTCGAGGAAGTTGCGGGTGAGCTTGAGGTCGCGGCTGACGAAGCTCGCCCGCGACGCCTCGGGCAGGGCGCCGGTGAACCCCTTGTACCGGTGGAGCACCGGCTCGCCGCCGCGGGCGAAGATCAGGGCGTACCCCTCCTCGGCGACCAGCACCACGGCCGAGAAGGCGTCGGGCGCGGCGCCCGGGCTGGCGGCGACGGCGGCGAGCAGCGCCAGGCTGGCGTTCGAGACCTGGCCGATGCGCACGCCGGCGGCGGCGAAGGACTCCTCGATCTGGGCGAGGAGCTGCTCGACGGCGAAGCCGAGCAGCAGGCGGCGCGGCTCCTCCTGGCCGGGGATGGCGGAAACCTCGGTGGCGTCGACCCGCAGCTCGTCCACCCGGAAGGGGACCAGGCGCCGCAGCTTCCAGCGCAGCACCTCGTCGATCGCCTCGGCGGTCTTCGGCAGGTCGCCGCTCTCGGTGAAGGTGACGCGCAGCCAGGGGTCGGGCAGCACCAGCGAGGCCTCGCGGACGCCGCCGGGGATCGCCTTGACCATGCCGGCCACCAGCTCCCGGAACCCCGCCGGATCGCGCAGCGGACCGCCCAGCGGGCCGTGCTGGAACGGATCGCGCGGCAGCGCCGCCTCGCGGAAGGCGCGCAGGCGGAAGCCGTGGCGGTCGTGCGCGAACTGGCCATAGCGCAGCTTCTCGCCGTCCAGCGAGAAGACGTGCGGCGGCGACGGCACCGGGTCGAAGCCCAGCGCCCGCTTAATCCACGAAGGTAACTTTGTTGATCTCACGCAGAGTCGTCACTCCCCGGAACACCATCTCGAGCGCGGATTCGCGCAGGAAGGTCATTCCCTCTTCCTTGGCCGCGCGCTTGATCTCCGAGGCGGGCCGGCGGTCCAGGATCAGCTCCCGGATGTGATCCGAGAGGTCGAGCAGCTCGGAGACGGCGACGCGGCCATGGAAGCCCGTGCCGTTGCACTCGATGCAGCCCCGACCCTCGTAGAAAGTAAAGTCCGAATACATCGCCGTGTCGAGGCCGCTCTCCTCCATGAGCTGGGGACCGAGCTTGACCGGCTGCCGGCAGTGGTCGCAGATCTTGCGCACCAGGCGCTGGGCCAGCACGCAGTTGAGCGCCGAGACGAAGTTGTAGAGGTCGACGTTCATGTTGAGGAAGCGGCCGATCACGTCCACCACGTTGTTGGCGTGCACCGTGGTGAACACCAGGTGGCCGGTGAGCGCCGACTGGATGGCGATCTGCGCCGTCTCCTCGTCGCGGATCTCGCCGACCATCACCTTGTCCGGGTCGTGGCGGAGGATCGACCGCAGGCCGCGGGCGAAGGTGACCCCCTTCTTCTCGTTGACCGGCACCTGGGTGATGCCGCGGAGCTGGTACTCGACCGGGTCCTCGATGGTGATGATCTTGTCCTCCGAGGACTGGATCTCGGAGAGGCAGGCGTAGAGCGTCGTCGTCTTGCCGGAGCCGGTGGGGCCGGTCACCAGCACCATGCCGTACGGCTCGCGGATGAACTTGCGGAGCTTGCGCATCGTCTCCTCGTCGAAACCGAGGATGTCGAGCTTCAGGTTCTTGAACTCCTTGTTCATCGACTCCTTGTCGAGAATACGGATGACGCAGTCCTCGCCGTGCACCGACGGCATGATCGAGACGCGGAAGTCGATCGTGCGGCCGACCAGGCGCAGCTTGAAGCGGCCGTCCTGGGGGATGCGCTTCTCGGCGATGTCGAGCTCGCTCATCACCTTGATGCGGCTGATGATCGTCTGGTGATGCCGCTTGTCGATCGGCTCCATCGCCTGGTAGAGCACGCCGTCGATGCGGTACTTGATGATCACCTCGTTCTCGCGGGTCTCGATGTGGATGTCCGAGGCCCGGCGCTGGATGGCGTTGAACATCGTCGAGTCGACCAGCTTGATGATCGGCGAGGTGTCCGAGGTGATGCGGTCGATCGACAGCACCTCCTCGCCGTCCTCATCCTCCTGGACGAGCTGGATGCGGAAATCCTCCGAGGCCTCGTCGAGCACGCGCTGGGTGCTCTCCGACTTCTGCAGGATCTCGTTGATCGCCGAGCGCACCCCCACCTTGACCTCGACCGGCTGGCCGAGCAGCAGCTCGAGCTCGTCGATCTTCACCACGTTCGACGGATCGGCCATCACCACCGACAGCCGGCCGTCGAGCTGCATCTCGGGGATGAAGCCGTAGCGCAGCATCAGCTCGAACGGCACCCGGCGGAAGAGGTCGTTGTCGATCCGGAAGTGCGTCATGTCGACGAACTCCAGACCGTAGCGGGCGGCGAAGGTCTCGGCCTCGCGGCGCTCCACGGCCAGGCGCGCCCGCGCCTGCTCGATGGTCTCCGCCTCGGGCTCCTTGACCGCCGTCCTGGTACCGTTGATCACCGCCATCATCAAACTCCTAGGGCCTTGTCGAACAGGGGCCTATCAGCAGAGTGCTACAACTTCGACGAACCGAGCATCGAGTACATCGGCAGGTAGATCGAGATCAGCAGGATCGCGATGATCAGGCCCATGAACACCAGCATCAGCGGCTCGATCAGCGACAGCAGCCGCTGCATGCGGGTCTCGATCTGCTCGTCCAGAAAGTCCGAGACGCTGTTGAGCATCTCGTCCAGCGATCCCGTCGCCTCGCCTACCTTCACCATGTCGATCGACATGTCGGTGAAGATCTCGCTCGTCTCCAGCGCCGCGTAGAAGGGCTTGCCCTCGCGCACCATCTGGATCGTCGGCGCGATCTTGCTGCGCACGTAGGCGTTGCCCACCGAGGCGATGCCGATCTCGAACGACGGCACGAGCGGGATGCCGCCGGAGAGCAACGTCGCCAGCGACCGGCAGAATTCCGCCAGCGCGAAACGGTGCAGCACCGAGCCCAGGAACGGAATGCGCAGCTTCAGGCGGTCGATCGCCAGCCGCCCCGGCTCGGTGCGCCCCCAGGAGCGCAGCGCGAAGAAGGCGACGATCAGCCCGATCAGCATCAGCACCCAGTTCTGGCTCATGAAGGTCGAGACCCCCAGCACGATCTGGGTGATCATCGGCAACTCGGCGTCGAGCTCGGTGAAGAAGCCCATGAACCGGGGCACCACGTAGATCGTCATCACGGCGATCATCACCATCGACAGCACCACCAGCACGACCGGGTAGGTCAGCGCCGAGAACACCCGCCGGCGGGCGTCGAGCACCAGCTTCATGTAGCGGATGAAGCGCCGGATCACCAGCTCCAGGTCGCCGCTCTTCTCCCCCGCCTTGAGCGACGAGGGGTAGAGGCGCGGGAAGAGGTCGCCGTACTCGGCGAACGCCTCGGAGAGGTCGGTGCCGCTCTTGACCTTGTCGCGGACCTCGGTCAGCACCGAGCGGAAGGTGCCGGGGTGCATCCGTTCGAGCATCAGGTCGATCGCCTGCAGCAGCGGCAGGCCTGCCCGCAGCAGCGCCGCCAGCTCCTGGTTGAAGACCAGGAACTCCTGCACCGGGATGCGCCCCCGCCGGCCGCCGCGCAGCAGGGTGGGCACGCCCATCTTCGGCGCCAGACCCTGGCGCTTCACCTCGAACAGGTGGTATCCACGCTTCCCGAGATCGCTGCGCAGGGCCGTCTCGTCGCTCGCCGAGAAGATCTCCTCGAGCACCCGGCCGTCCGGCGTTCCGATTCGACAGATGAACTGCATCGCCTTCCTTTCGTCGTCCTTCTACCTGCGCGCGCCGCCGCCGTCGCGCAGGGTGAGCACCAGCATCAGCGCCTCGGGGCTCGACTCGCTGGGCGCCAGCCCCAGGCTCGTCGTGTGGTTGGCCGAGAGCGTCAGGTTCGCGTGCAGCAGGTCGAGCTCCTGCCGCCCCTCCAGGCGCCGGGAGATCCGGAAGTTGGAGAGCTTCACCCGCCGGTCGTCCGACAGGGTGCCGAAGCGGAAGCTCACCTTGTACTCCGGTCCCAGCTCGTACATCACCGACTGCCCCTCGACGCCGGCGAGCTGCGCCTGCGCCTGCTTCTCGAAGTTGTCGAAGGCCAGCATGCCGCGCAGCCGCTTGGTCAGCTCCTCCGGCAGATCCGAGTGCTGCACCTGCGGCGAGACCGTGGTGCGGCTCGCCCGCACGACGTAGATCTCCAGCCGCAGGTCGCGCGCCCGGTGGTCGTACGCCTTCAGCACCGGCATCAGCTTGCGGATCGCCGCCACCGTATCGCGGATCACCAGGGTGTTGCCGCTCGGCTGCAGCTCGACCGCCCCGCGGGGCGAGAGCAGAGGATAGATCATCGGCAGCGCCTCGCTCGCCTGCTGATACCTGAACGTATAAGCCCGCACGACGATTTCCTGGGTGTCCGGCGCGTTCTGCGGCGCCGCCGGCAGAACGGACGCCAGCAGGACCAGGACCCACAACAGGCTCACCAGGGAGCGGCGCACGGGAGACACGGGGGAGCTCAGGATCCTACCGCGGGGCGGTGAGACGCGGGCGCTGGCGGCGCCGCGAAAACCGGCGTAAGGGGAGAGGCGAGGCATCCTGGCACCGATCAGACATCTACCTTGTCGCCCACGATCATGAACGCCGTGAGGTCTTTGCCGTCCACCTGATAGACGCGGGCGTCGGAACCGTCGAGCCGTTCGAGGACCGCCGTCGCGGCCGGGCTCGGCGCCGCGGGAGCCGCCACGGCCGCCACGGCCCCGGACGCCGCCACCGCCCCGGACGCCGGCGCCGGATTCAGCTCCACCGGAGCCCTGTCGCCCATCGCGAGCGAGGCCACGGCGAGCACCGCCGCGGCGGCCCACCGCCGCCAGCCGGCGAAGCTCCGGCGCGATTCCAGCCGCCTGGCGGTGCGCATGGCGGCCACCGCCTGGCGCATCGACTCGGCCTCCGCCTGCTCCACGGCCTCCGGCATCTCCGACACCGGCAGCCGCCGGAAGACCAGCAGGGGGTCCGCCGCCATCGCCTCCCGCCGGCAGCGGGGGCAGGCGTCGAGATGGGCCACGGCCTCCGCCCAGCTCGCCGGCTCGGCGTCGTCATGCTCCCGCAGCGCCACCAGGGCGGTCCAGTCGGGGCAGCTCATGGAGACGCTCACAGCGCCTCCTCCGCGCCCACGCCCCAGCTCCCGGCGTACTCCGGGTAGCGCCGCAGCAGCTCCTTGCGGAGGAATTTGCGGGCGTTGAACAGATGATTGCGCACCGTCGACTCCCGGCAGCCCAGGATCTCGGCCACCTCGGGGGAGGAGAGCCCCTCGACCTCGCGCAGCAGGAAGACCATCCGCTGCTTCTCCGACAGCCCGGCCGACAGCTCGCGGAAGATCGCCGCCACCTCTGACTGCTGCAGGCGCGACAGGTCGCGGCTGGCGCGGCCGTCGGCCACCTGCCGCAGATGCTGGCGCACCGGCTCGTGGCTGCGCTCGCGGCTCCGGCGCGACCGCAGGTGGTCGATCGCCAGGTTGCTCGCGATCCGGTAGATCCAGGTGTTGGGGCTCCACCGCTCGTCGAACTTCCGGCGGCTCTCCCAGACCTTGAAGAAGGTCACCTGCACGACGTCGCGGGCCTCCTCGGAATCGCCGAGGATGCGCTGGCAGAGCTGGATCAGCGGCTTGGTCTTGCGGCTGATCAACTCGTTGAGCGCCGCCTCCTCGCCGTCGCGGACGGCCAGCAGGAGGTCGCGGTCGGACGTCTCGACCCACGGCGCGCGCAGCGGTGGGGTGGACGAGTGGCTGGAGTGGACGAGCTTTAGCATGTCAATCGTGTATACGGGGGAGGGGAGCGAGGCGTCTATCCGGCATTCGCACGGGTCTGCCGGGCGCACCAC
>Ga0070665_100000250_pt1 | contig 88981 bp, 75 predicted proteins | sample KBSS13metaG_FD_65862 | JGI IMG/M metagenome (GOLD analysis project Ga0070665, IMG submission 65862) | Switchgrass rhizosphere microbial communities from Kellogg Biological Station, Michigan, USA - KBS S1-3 metaG | ecosystem: Host-associated > Plants > Roots > Rhizosphere > Soil ... | reverse complement strand
TTTGTAATCACGGGCGATCTCGACCAGGCGATCTTCGTAAGCGACGGCCACTGGACACTTGTTGCAGGTGAAGATCTGCACGACGACCTTGGCGTCCTTGTAGTCCTTCAGGCTGTGGTTCGAGCCGTCGACACCGGCGATGTCGGACCAATCGGGAGCGGCGTCACCGACACCGATCACCTTGTTGAACTTACCGGCGGCATAGGCCGAACCCGCCGCGCAGGCCACGGCCAGCGCCAACAGCGAAAAAATCAGTTTCTTTTGCATCGCACCAAGCTCCTCGATTGCAGTTTCGAGTCCAGAAAAAGACACCTAGCAAAAATGACACAACTAGTGATCGCGCCCGACGTCCTCAGCGTCAGCCGTTACCGGCCGGCCGCCGCATGGCTCGTTCCAGCCGCCGCAAGGCTCGTTATTGTACGCAGGCAGGAAAAGTCGAGGTAATCAGGCGGGTTGTTCCTGCCCCTTAGTTTCCCGGGTTCGCCGATCTGTGTCAATCTGACGATTTGCGGGTTTCAGTCCCCGGAGAGGACCGTAATCCATCACGATCCCCACCGAAATAGGCATCTGCCATGGAGTGGATGAAGAATAGGAGGCCCACCAGGATCATGAGCAGAATCGCGTTAAGTACGAAGACAACCAGAAAGAGCACGACTTCGATCAAGCTTGACTCCTGACCGCTCGATCCGTGGCTCCAAAAGCTAGCAACCACCAGGCCGAGGTCGACAAGCGGCAAGAACGCAAATGAAAGCCTCCAAGGAAATGGATATCCCTTAGCGGCAATCCAAACCATGGCCAGCGCTAATTCAACTGTCGCGACAATCGTGAAGCGAACCGGCGAGGCGTGCTGTGTGAAGGCGACCGCGATCCCCGCGACGATGATCAGCAATGTGCTGAGGCGGTAGCGCATGCGGTTACTGTTCTTGGTCGCGCCCGCTCCATCCGGCGAATGGATCGTTTGTCAGGTTGCTCGGCGGTGGCCCGAACTTTGGGCGATTTAGACGAAACACGGCCTCGATCAGCTTATACCCAATAAGAGCTGACAAAATCCCCATCGCTAGGATAACACCCATAACGATGGCAAACTGCATGGCGTTGCCAAGCCGTGAGTGCATGCCGGCCCGATAGTCGCAAGCATACGCAACACACGTGGCGAATCCGTCGAAGAGCGCGGCGAACACCAGGATCGCCCGCCACGAGAAACAACCGGCGTTGGGACGCGAAGTCATACCGTGATCTTAGCTGATTACGCAAATCGCCGTCGTCGATACTGCCACAAGGCGGCTGCGCAACCGATTGCCGCCAGCGCAAACGTGGCCGGCTCCGGCACAGCCACGGCGTTGGAAATGAATACGCCGCTTGAGCCATCCGTGAAACTGGCCCAAAAGGCGAGTTGACCTTGGTCGTTGAAGCCGCTGGACTTGCCGCCGGAGCTGCTACCGATACCGGTCAGAACGAGGTCATTGACGGTACGGAAATCGCCTGGAGCGACTTCGAGCGCGTCGCCGGTTTTGACGACCAGATGGAGCACGCCGGCGAGATCTGTCCCCCAGACGCCCACTCCGCCGTCGGAAGTCACCACGCAAAACGCGACCTGGCCCATGTCATTCATCATGGGATAGGGAGGCCAGCCAGCGTTATACGGCAATGGCACGTTGTAGGTCACGCCTGCCGGAAAACCGAGCGCCTGCTGCCCGCGATACGCAATCAATTTCATATCGTCCGGTGCGCCGGCCCAGATGGCTGCGTCCGTCTGGATCGACGGACCGTCAATCCTCGTGATCACAAGAGCATGTCCCTGCGCATTGACGAAGGGTGGACTTGGCGCAGTCGTGCTTCCATCGGAAATACGGATCGTCGTCCCAGCCGGAAGTCCCGGCGCCTGTTGGCCGCTGATCAAGATGGGATCGATGCCTCCTGGACCCGCCAGCCAAAATCCGCCGACGTCATTCCCAACGGTTGGATGCGCGGCGCCAAAGAACGCAATTTGTCCTGCGTCGTTCATGTCGATGATCGCAGGACCGGTCACACTTTTGAACGTTGTGCCCGCGGGCAGGCCAGGAACCGCGTCTCCGGAACCCACAACTAGCGACAGGCTTCCTGGCGCGCCGGCCCAGATGCCTGAACCGGTTGTTGCGTTGGGCGCCGTTCCGTATCCGCTGACAAAAGCGATCTCGCCGGCGGCGTTGTTCGCGACTGCGCCGAAACTTGTGGCGCTGGTTCCGGCAGGCATTCCGGGCAGTTGTCCTCCTTTTTGCGCGACGAGATTGAAACTACTGGCGTCGCCGGCCCAGACTCCTGCGTTGTTCGCCGGAGTGACGCCGCCGCCGGTAATGAATGAAGTTAACGCCACTTGCCCGAAGGCATTCAGGACAGGAAGCCTGAACGTATCTGGATCGAAGGATCCGAAGGTAATCGCAAAATTGGCGCCCGGCGGCGCTCCTGGCGCCTGAGCTCCCAGCCGGGCTAGCATTGTCACGTCGCCTGGCGCGCCGACGGCGATGGAATCGCCAGCGAGCAGAATCTGGCCTGCGCTGTTGATATATGCATGCTTCGCGCCGGGCCACGTGATCGGACCTGAGGCCGAATTCACCAGATCGCCTTTACGGGCAACCAATTGCAAGGCGCCAGGCGCGCCGGTCCAAACGGCGTTATTGGTGGCGTCCGTAACGGCGCCGCCGGACAACGTTGTGGCAAACGCAACGTGTCCGGTATTGTTCAACGTCACGAACGCGTTAGCGACAGGGGCAAACGTAACGCCCTCGCCCATCCCCGGCGCCGGCATGCCGCTGAGCATGACGGTGGTGACCGGACCAGCCGCCGTGGCAGTCTTGCAAATCAAACCTAGGACAATCGCGACAAACCAAAGGCGAGGCGACAGCCGCAATGTGCAAATCAAAATCTGGAATTTCAAGAGAGCAACCTCGATAGAAAATGCGAATGAGTCATCGAAAAAGCGTTCGATCTTAACTATCGCATTAGCGTCTCCGGATGCCTGCCCGTGCGATTTCGCACAACCGACGCCGACTGCAGTGAGAAGTGTCGCGTCGAGAGGTTGGCGATAAAGAGGTCCTGCCCAAGGAATGAAACGTCGGGGAATTTTCGACGCTCCCGATTTTAACTTGCGCCGCTGCGCAACTGCAAGCTTTCGCCGAAAAAAAACGCCGGTCGGGCGTTTGGCCGTTTTTTGCCCTACCCCCGCGGGCCGGTCGAGTCTTCCATGCCTTCGATGTACCGGCGGAGCCGTTCGACTTCGTCTTCGACGTGCCGCAGGCGGAGCATAATTTCAACGCGCTTGATCAGTTCCAGCTTGTTGACTGGCTTGCTCAAAAAGTCGTCGGTGCCGGCGTTCACCGCGCGTTCGATGTCGCCCAGCTCGTTGAGCGCGGTGACCATCAGGATCATGATCCCCTTGGTCGCCGGGCTCCCTTTGAGCTGCTTGCAGACTTCGAAGCCCGACAGCTTGGGCATCATGATGTCGAGCAGAATCAGATCCGGCTTGAACGACTCGACCTTGTCGAGCGTGTCCCGGCCATCGACCGCAACGCCCAGGTCGGCGTCGAGCCCGCTGAGATAGACCTCGAGCAGTTCGACGTTCGTCTGGTTATCGTCGGCGATCAGGATCCGGCTCTTACGCGAAGCAGCCATCGGACGGGAGTCTCCGGTATGTGGAATTGCTCAGTAGATTTAGGTTATCAGTGTGGGCGCCATGGCCACGCTCGTCGTGGCCATGCGAATCTACCCAACGTCAACTATCTTCGCCCAATGCATGCTCACGCAAGCGTGAGCATGGCACCCTACCTATTTCGCAAACGCAGCGCTACGCCGTCGGCAAGCACGCTGCCGGCACAGGGAACGACTCGCAGAGCGTCGCCACTTCGCCACGGATGCGCGACGTGACGCTCGCGTCGTCGGCTGAGCGGAGCGCTTCAATCATCCAGCGCCCGATCGTTCGCATTTCGGCCACGCCCATGCCGCGCGTCGTCAAAGCCGGCGTGCCGACACGAATGCCCGAGGGATCCATCGGCTTGCGCTCGTCGAACGGGATCATGTTCTTGTTGACCGTGATGGCGCAGCGTCCCAGGGCCTCTTCGGCCGCTTTGCCACCCAAGCCCAGCGGCGTAACGTCGACCAGCATCAGGTGGTTATCGGTGCCGCCGCTCACCAGGCGCACGCCACCGGCCAAGAGGGCCTCGGCCAGGGCCTTGGCGTTGTCGATGATCTGCTGCGCGTACTGGCGATACTCCGGTCGGAGCGCCTCGCCAAAGCAGATCGCCTTGCCGGCCACGACATGCATGAGCGGCCCGCCCTGAATGCCTGGGAAGACGTTGCGATCAATGTCCTTGGCGTACTCGGCCCGGCACATGGTCAAACCAGCGCGTGGGCCGCGGAGCGTCTTGTGCGTGGTGGTCGTCACGAAGTCGGCAAACGGCACCGGGCTGTTGTGCAAGCCGGCGGCCACCAGTCCGGCGTAATGGGCCATGTCGACAAACAGCTTGGCGCCGCAATCGCGCGCGATCTGGGCGAACTTGTCGTGCGGGATCTCGCGCGGGTAAGCACTCGCGCCGGCGACGATCATCTTCGGCTTGTGCTCTTTGGCTAGCGCGGCGACCTGATCGAAATCAATTCGCTGATCCGACTGGCGAACGCCATAGCTGATGAAGTTGTAGAGTATGCCGGAGACGTTGAGCTTCATGCCGTGCGTCAGATGCCCGCCGTGGGCCAGGTTCAGGCCCAGCACGGTGTCGCCGACATTCAGCGCCGATAAGTACACGCACAAGTTCGCCTGGCTGCCCGAGTGGGGCTGCACGTTGGCGTGCTCGGCGCCGAAGAGTTGTTTTGCGCGATCGCGGGCGAGGTCTTCGACGACGTCAACGTATTCGCAGCCGCCATAGTAGCGCCGGCCAGGATAGCCCTCGGCGTATTTGTTCGTCAGCACGCTCCCCACGGCCTGCATGACGGCAGGGCTGGTGTAGTTCTCGCTGGCGATCATCTCCAGGCCATCTTCCTGGCGCTTGATCTCACCGGCAATGGCGGCCCAAACTTCGGGGTCTTCTTGCTCAATCCAATTCATGGCGAATTGTGTCCTGGGTTGCGTGTGGATGCCGGCTGAACGCTAGTGGACGCTAGAGGGTGCCACTGCTGGCTTGTCCAGCAGTGATGAGCCGCACACGGCACTGCTAGGCAAGCTAGCAGTGGCACCCAGAATTGGTCCAATCTCCGTTTTGAACAGTCCTCAGTCAAAACGTTACGCACTGCGAAGTCGCGATTCTATCATAACGCGTCCTCTTCCCCAGGGCCGAGGCGTTCGCCGGGGCGAACCGGGTGGCCGCGCAAAAAGTCAGCCGCGGCCATCATTTGCCGGCCGGCCGGCTGCACGTTTTCGATTTTGATCAGCCCTTCGCCTGTGGCCACGCAGAGGTCGGCGCCGTCGGCCGGCACAACCTCGCCGGGGACCGCGCCGCCGGCGCTGCTACTGTCGATGGCGCGAAGCCGGCCCAGGATCATGCGCAGCGGTTCGCCTTCTTGGCGCAACCAATACGTGTAACAGCCGGGCCAGGGCTGCAGGGCGCGCCACTGGTTTTCGATCTCGGTCGCGCTCTTCGACCAGTCGATAATCCCATCGGTCTTGCGCAGCCGACGCGCGCGTGTGGCGGCCGCCATGTCTTGCGGCAGTGGCTTCGCTTCGCCGCGCTCGATCTGGTCGATCACCTGGCAAACGACCGGGGCACCGAGCGCGGCCAGCCGGGTTTCGAGATCCAGCGCCGTTTCGCCCGGCGCCACATCAATGCTGGCTTGCGCGTAAACCCCGCCGGCGTCGACCTTGGGCGTAACGCCTATCACGCTCACGCCGACTACTGGCTCGCCGTGAAACACCGCCCAGTTGATCGGCGCCGCGCCGCGATATTTTGGCAAAAGCGATCCATGCAAATTGATCGAGCCGCGCGGCGGCACGGCCAACGTCTCGGGCGAGAGGATCTGGCCATAGTCCGCAACGACGAACAGGTCGGCGCCAAAGGCGGCCAGCGCCGCGCGCGAATCGGCCGCGTTGATATCCGCGGGGTCGAGAATCGGCAAACCGCGACGCTCGGCTTCGACGCGCAGTTGGCTGGGCGTTCCGGCCGGCTTGCCACGCACGATCCGCAGTGGCTGCGTCACCAGGCCGACGACGCTGTGAGGCGTGTCGAACAGCGCACGAAACGTAGGCACTGCGAACGGACCAGATCCAAACATCACAAGCCGCATGCGATCCCCGATTCAGGCGTCCGTCGGTGTGCCCTGGCTCTGCCAGTGCTTCGTTTTTTCGTATACCTCTCCGCGATCTCCGCGCCTCCGCGTGAGACCTCTTCCGATGCGCGATCGAGAAAGCTTCGCGGATCGGCGGGAGCCCTTCAAAGAATTGAATACCGCGTCCCAATTCTGGTACGCACGGAGTGCGTACCCTACTCTCCGTGCCTTGTGCTCAAAGAACCCGCGGCTAGCGCCTTGCGGCTCACGAGTCGTCCCATCTCGCATCGACGGCGCGAGACGGTATCTCTCGTTTTCTCTTTTCTCCGTGCCCTCGGTGTGCTCTGTGGCAAAACTCTTCTGATTTGCGATCGAGCGCGATTCGCGGCTCGGCCGGAGCCTCGCCCTCCCGGAGGACCGCGCCATTTCGTTTGAGCGAATGGCGCTGCTACGTCCGCAGCGCTTCCAACTCTGCCCAGCGGGCTGCGATTCGTTCGTCGTCTGGGATTTCGCCGCGCTGGCGGCGATCGCTGAACTCGATTTCGAAGTCCTCGAGTTGCTCTCGGATGGCCGCCTTGCCGGTGGGGCTCAGTCGATCGACGAACAACACGCCGTCCAGGTGATCTGTCTCGTGCTGCGCCGCGCGGGCGTATAGTCCGTCGGCTTGCTCTTCGATCAGTTGGCCCGACATGTCGTAGGCGGTGATCGAGACCTTCTCCGGGCGTTTCACTTCGGCGTAAAGGCCCGGCAGGCTGAGGCAGCCCTCCTCATGATCCGAACTCCCCTTGGGATGGCTCAGGACCGGGTTCAAAAAGACCCGCTCCAGCTCTGGCTTGGCCGGGTCCCCTTCGAGGTTGAGGATGAACATCCGGTAAGGCAGGTCGACCTGGTTGGCGGCCAGGCCAATTCCCTTGGCGCGGTACATCAGCTCGAACATTTCGCGAACAATTCGGCGCAGTTCGTCATCAACCCGCGTCAAAGGCTTGGAAACCCGCCGCAGGGTGGGGTGGGGATACTGAATAATTTGCAACGAGACCGCCTCCCAGGCGCCCAGATGTGTAGCGGGCGTGTCTACTTGAAGTCTTTGCAGGAATTATAGTTTTGCGCCTGCGGATATTGAAGTGGCTACTATTAGCCAGCGCTGTAGCCGGGGTCTGTGAGCCCGGAAATCGCGGCAAAGACTGGCCTCTCAGAGGCCAGCCACTGAAAAGCGCTCGCAGAAACGGCCGCCGAACAGGCGCCAGCGGTCGCGGTTAGACAGGATTGCCAGGAAATGCCTGCGGCCGCGGTTGGCGATGGGCCGATTCCCTCTTATGATTGTAGGGGCCAGTCCGTAGTCATCACTCTCCGAGTGGTGGCCCGGCGCCGCGGCGACGGCGTCCCACGCAAATTCGGACGCCAACCGCCGCAAAATCTCTCACCGCTTCTGAGGTTGAAACGAACATGGCCAAGCAAGGCCCTCGCAAGAAGGTTCCCAAGGAACTGGCAGTTATCAACGCCGACAATTGCACCGGCTGCGAGTCCTGCCTGGAAGTCTGCCCGGTCGACTGCATCGTCAAGGTTCAGCAGTTCCCCGGCATGCCGAACATGCAAAGCTTCTGCGAGATCGACCTCGAGCGCTGCGTGGGCTGCGAGGTTTGCGTGCGAATCGCCCGCAAGAAGACCGACCCTTACGATCTGACGGTCTGCCCTTGGGACGCCATCGAAATGGTGCCGACGGAAAACCTGGCGCAGGTCGTGGCCATGATCGGCGGCCCACCGGAATATATCTCTGAGAACTGGGACCGCCTGGTCGGCACGGCGCAACATTTGGCCGAGCTGCGCGTGGGAGCGGGTTAAGCCGGCCGGTTTTCAGAAGCTCGCCGTAGTTCGCGCGCCATCATTCGCGTTCCGGGAGGGCAAAGCTCCTGCTGAGCCGGGCGCCGCTGAAGGCGCTCGAAATCGCGAAGCGTTGCACGCCGTTAACGCGACGATTGAATTGCAGCACAATCGAACGCGCTGCATCGCTCCTTTTCAATCTGCGTAGCTGTTCAAGGGATTAGCCGCAGGCCGCGGATATCATCTGCGATTCAGATAGAGATTGTCTGCTTTTCTCGGCGTCTCGGCGGTTCATCCCTGATCTTTCAAGGGAGGAAGAGGTTGAACCGCCGAGACGCGGAGACGCAGAGGAGATCGAAGCAGACGAAACACGTTGAGTAAGGGGCCACCGTCGGCGGGCCCTCGGACTTCTCACCTTTTCGTTGGAGCCAAATGGCCGCGATGATGGCCCTAAGCCTGAGATCCTTTTCCTAATGCACAGTCGAGCGAGCTTCTCGGCTCGGCGGGAGCCTCGCCCTCCCGGAACGTCGATCGGCGGGGGTAAGTTCCTCGGTCATCCAAAACCGTTCTACGCCGTCGCTTTTTCTACGCAGGCTTGCATGTACTCGATGCTCTCGCGGGCCAGCCGCTCGACGCCGGGGCTGTAGTCGAAGACTTCGACGCTGACCCAGCCGCGGTAGTCGACTTCGCCGAGCGCCTCGAAGATCGGCACGAAGTTCAACTCGCCAAAGCCTGGCCCTTGGCGGTTGGGGTCGTTGGCGTGGAAGTGAACCATCATCGAGTGATGTTCGCGGACAAGATCCGGGATCGGCGTCGGCTCGCTCGACATCGCCTTGCAATCCAAGTGGAGCCGGCAGTTGGGTGAACCGACCATCTCGACCAGCCGGGCGCCGTCGGCCGAGGTGAGCAGGAAGTTTCCTTCCGCGGGGCCAAGCGGCTCGACCAAAAACGTCACTTCGCACTCTTCCAGCACCGGCAGCGCGGTCTGAATCGCCGCGGCGGCTCGCTTCATCCCTTCTTCGTGCGAGACGCCATCAGGCAAATTGCGCTGCAGCGGCGAACCGAAGACCAGGATTTTGCCCCCCATGTCGCGACAGCAGCGGGCCAGGTCCTTGATGTACTCGGCCGTCTTGCGACGCACGGCCTCGTCGTTCGTGGTGACATGAAACCCGGTGGTCTTGGCCAGCAGCCAGTGCAGGCCGAGGACTTCCAGGTCATTCGCCTGGGCGAGCTGCGCCACTTTGGCGCGGCGGGCGGCCGAGATCTCGCGGACGTCGGCCGAGATCGTGAACGGCGCGATCTCGATGCCGGTGTAGCCGCACTCGCGCGCAAAGGCAAAGGCCCGGTCGAGCGGCCAATCCAGAAAGGTCTCATTGCAGATCGCGAATTTCATATCAGTCCATCCAACCAGCGGGGGTTATTCGATCAGGCGTTGCGCCGGACGAGTGAAACACTCTCCCAGCCACGATCGGTCGTCGACTCAAAAACTCGGCCCAAGCTCTCCGTCAAAAATCCAACCGCAGGGCCATCCATCTCGGCCGCGGCGACCTCGTAAGCGGTCTCCAGAATCTCGATCACCACGCCCGGCTCACCGTCAAAATCGACCAGGTCACCGAGTCGCACTTCTTGGGAGTTAAAGTAGTAAAGCATCTGCGATTATTTCGCCCGACAGAGGAATCCGCGTCGCGTCAGGCGCACTTCGTTGGCAACACTGCGCAGTCGTGATACGATTGACCGCGGCCCAGATATCGCAGTCCGCCGCCGCGGAGCGCCTGAGCCTAAACTGCAATGGACGAGCAAGCAAGGAGGCGTCTGGATGGGCCATTCTCTCGACACGCTGATTCAGGGAGACTGCCTCCAGCGCTTGGCGGAAATTGACGCTGGCAGCGTCCATCTGGCCTTCGCCGATCCGCCGTTCAATATCGGGTTTCGCTACGACGTCTACGACGACGATCGCCACGACGACGACTATCTGACCTGGAGCAAACGCTGGATGGAGGGAGTCTGCCGCGTCCTGCGGCCAGACGGCTCATTCTGGCTGGCAATCGGCGACGAGTACGCGGCCGAGCTCAAAGTCTGCGCCACGCGCGAACTGGGCCTGGTCTGCCGCAGTTGGGTGATCTGGTACTACACGTTTGGCATGAATTGCACGCGCAAGTTCAATCGATCGCACGCGCACCTGTTTTGCTTCGTGAAAGATCCGAAGCGATTCACCTTCAACGCCGACGACATGGACGTGCGCATTCCCTCGGCCCGGCAGTTGGTCTATGCCGACGCTCGCGCGAACCCCAAAGGGCGCCTGCCGGACGACACCTGGATCTATGGCACGCAGGGCTGGACATTCCGCCCGCAAGACATGGCCACGGGTTTTGAAGCCGACAGCGACACGTGGTACTTTCCGCGCGTGGCCGGCACGTTCAAAGAGCGCGAAGGCTTCCACGGCTGCCAGATGCCAGAGCAATTGCTTGGGCGGATCGTCCGCGTCAGCTCGAACCCGGGCGATACGGTCCTCGATCCGTTCTCAGGCAGCGGCACCACTTTGGCCGTGGCCAAGAAATTGAATCGACATTACCTGGGCATTGAGCTCTCGGCCGACTACGTTCGCAAAGTCACCAAGCGACTGACGGCGATCAAACCGGGGCAGGCGCTCGATGGCTCGGCCGAACCGCTGCGCAGCGCGCCGGCTACGCCAGCATCGCCGGAGTTGACCAAAAACGGCAACCCCCGCCGCAGCCGCGCGACGGCGAAGAAAACGGCGCGGTCGTAAAGCCGGCGGTGTCACATCGTGCCGTCCCGTCGTCGTGCCGTTGTGTCGTTGTGTTTGTTACGTAGGGTTTTACCACGACGACACAACGACACGACGAAGAAGAAGCGGGGAGCACGTCGTCACGCCTTCGAGGCCGAAATCGGCCTCAGCTCGCCGGCTTTTATCCCTACGCTTGGTAAAGAAGTCATAACCGGGTTGCGCTAACAGCGTGGTATATTTCCCCAAGGACTTGGCGACGCCGCGCCAGGATGGATCTACAAACGAACCACGTTTCAAGCGCGAGGGTGATGCGATGCGGAACCGACAACGATGGATCTTTGCGGCAGGCCTGTTGGCTTGCGGTTGGCTGGCGGCTCAGGTTTCCGCTCCGTCGCTGGCGGAAGCTCAGAACGAAGCCAAGGACAAGCCGAAACAGAACAGCACCGAAGAAACCGACATTCGCTACGCGCAGGCGTACGTGAAGTTGATGGAAGCCGAACTGGCGAAGCTGAACTTCAGCAATCGCGCCGTCCCCGGCACGATTCGCCCGGCGGTGCTTGAAGCGGCGCAGGTAGCGCTCCGCGAAGCACAAGATCGCGTCAGGCTGGCGAAGAAGAGCGACGACATCCCGGATCATGAGATCTACGTCGATAGCGCCAAGGCCGAACTAAATTATGCCCAGGAGAGCCTGCGGAAAGCCGAGGCCGCGAACCTGCAGGTCAGCGGGACGGTCAGCGACGTCGAAATGGCTCGTCTGAAAGCCCAGCTCGAAGTGGCCAAGGTCCGAGTCGACGTGGCCGGTAACCTGAAGGGCGCCAGCCCATTGATCCAGGCGCAGTTCGAATTGGAACAACTGCGTGAGCAAGTCCAGCAGTTGCGGATCATGGTCTCACTGTTGCGCGACCGGAACTAACGTCGCGGTCGCAAGCGGCATCGAAGCTTTACAACCAAGAGCGCGGCCGGTCCAAAAGCGGAACCGGCCGCGCTTTTTTGTTGCGCTGGATCGCTCGGGGCGCCTTCGCTTGTGGCGCCACTGGCTCCGCCGGTGCTCTGAGTTTTTGAAGATCATCCGTCCGCGTGCGGTTCCTTGGTACGCACGGGGTGCGTACCCTACGAGCTGAGTGTCTCTGTTTTCTCCGCGCCTCCGCGTGAGAGTCTTCTTCTGATGTGCAATCGAACGAGCGTCGTTGCTCGGCGGGAGCCTCGCACTCCCGTCGATTGACGCTGCGCCGGGCCTGTGAGAGTGTCGGCGTTCGTCTCGCGTGCTCTTTCACCTCGGCGCCGGTGGCTCTAGAATCGCGATGAGAATCTTTTACCACCACTCTCCTCCACGCGGCCCGCATGAATCTCATTTGCCTGGTGATTGATCGTTTGCATATCGGCCAGTTGGGCTGCTATGGCAACGCGTCGATCGCCACGCCGGGCTTCGATCGGTTGGCGGCCGATAGTTTTCTGTTCGATCAGGCGCTGGCCGAATCGCCGGAGCTGGCAGATTTTTACGCGTCGCTTTCGTCGGGCGTGCATCGCTCGGCTCGCTCGACTGACGCCGAGGCGCCGGTGTCGCTCGTCCAGCGACTGGCAACCGCGGGCGTGCGGTCGACACTGATTAGCGACGAACCGTCCATCGCGAACCTGCCGTGGGCAGCCTCGCTCGATGCCGTGGTGGCTGTGCCGCGCGAGCGTTCGACAGAAACGGCCGCCACGCTCGAAGAAACGCAGCTCGCGAGGTTTTTTGCCGTCACTAGCGACTGGTTACAGAATGCAACCGAGCCGTTTTGCTTGTTCGCTCATTGCGGATCGCTTGGCGACGTGTGGGATGCGCCGTATGAATACCGCGAGCGCTACGCCGACGAAGACGAGCCCGCCCCGCCCGAGGGCGCGACGCCGCCGGCCTGCATACTCCCAGAGGATTACGACCCGGACGAATTGCTCGGCTATTGCCAGGCGTACGCCGGACAAGTCACGGCGCTTGATGCCTGCCTCGACGCGCTCGTTGCGCAGCTTGACCAATCGCCTGGTCACGAGCAGACACTACTTGTGGTGATTTCGCCGCGCGGATTTCCGCTTGGCGAGCATCGCTACGTCGGCAATGTCCAAACGCCGCCGCACGCGGAGCTGACGCACATCCCTTGGATCGTTCGTTTTCCGGATGGGCAGGGCGCCAGTGATCGGAACTCGGCGCTGGTGCAGCCTTGCGATCTGGGACCGACGCTCGCCGATTGGTTTGGCCTGACGGCCGCGGCGGCCCCGCTCATGCCGGGGCAAAGCGTGCTGCCAATCGCGCGCGGAGAAGTGGACGCGATTCGCGACCGCGCCCTCGTCGCAACCGGGCGCTGGCGCGCGATCCGCACGCCGGCCTGGTTTTTGTGCGAAGAGACTTCGACGTCCGACGACGTCGGCCCGTCTTCGCCGGCAAAGATCCAACTCTACGCCAAGCCTGACGATCGCTGGGAACTCAACGACGTCGCCGATCGTTGCCAGACGGTGATAGAACTGCTGGCGCCGCTGCTGGACGGGCCAGCCTCCTCGAATGACGCCGAGCCGCTGGCAGAAGTGCTGATTTCCGGCCTGGATTGACGTGAACTGCACCGGGGCGCTGCTAGCTTGTCGGATGGCCCTCCCCGCCTTTTCGCACTGCTGGGCGAGCCAGCAGTGGCACACTTGCGATCAATTGGAAACGCAAAAACCACCCAGCGGATACCTCGGCAAGCTGGGGTAGGTGGCCAGCGCGGGCCGGCCTATAATCCCGCTCCCTTGGGCGTCATTTCTCTTTGCCGCCCTAATACTTACGGTTTGTTTTTGTAAATGATCTTGCGAGGTCGTTCGTCGCGCTTGCGCGATGTTACGGCAACGCAGGCGTAGCTAGAGTGTTTACCCTAGCTGCGGTTGGTCGCGCGTTTAACCCACGGTCGAGTTCCAGATGATCGGACAAGGAAGTCCGAGATCGTCGCGCGCTTGGCAAGCCAGTTGGCTTACCAAGAGTTATCGCGCTGCGCGCACAGCGCTGCTGGCGATCGTGTTCTCTGGAATTGTGCTCTCTGGAATCGCGCTCACGGCGTCCGGCGCAGAACCTTCGATGCGGTTGCGAATGGAGTGGGGCGGCGGCGCGGCGCAGCGCTGGGAGGGAAGTGTCGCCATCGCCGATGGCGCCCCGAGCGAAGCCACGCCGCTGGGCATCGAAGCCGACGAGCCCGGCTCGATGCAGGTCACTGGCAATCGACTCGAGATTCAATCGCGCAGCCCACGCTCGTACGATGGCGTTGATCTGACCGTCAACGGGCCGCTGGCCGGAGTGCTCGAGTTCAAGCTTGGCGCCCGCGGCGCTGAGCCGGCGCTCAATATCAGCGTGCCCCTTGGACAGCTCGCGCACGAGCCCTACTCGGCGCCGATCGATCAAACCGGCAATCGCTTGCTGATCCGCCGCGCGCCGGGCGACGGACTGCGCGTCAAGCTCGCGCGAGACACCGTCCTCTACTCACCGGGCGAAATCGCCGACGTCGAAGTCACTCCGCATTTGCTCTCAACCGGCGCTCCGACGCGGGTGCGCCTGGTCAGCCAGCTCTTCGCTGCCCGCACGTCAAGAGATCCGCTCTGGAGCAACGAGCGCGAAGTCGACCTGACGGCCGACGGTTTCGCCAACGACAAGATCACGCTGCCGGTGCGCCTGCCGCCGACTGAAGGGGTGTACGACCTGAAGATCACCGTCCATCGTCGAGCCCTGCCCAACCGGCTGGGCTGGAAGCAAACCGTCGACGAGCGCAAGGTGCAGTTGGTCGTGCTCGGTTCGCGTCGTCCGATGGCCGACGGCGCCGCGCCGCTGCCGTCCATCGCCGAGACGCTGTTCGAATTGGACCCGGCCAGCCCACGTTGGTGGGAACGATTGAACGTGCCGGCGATCCCCGGATTGAGCCGCGGTCCGTTGGGAAATGGCGACGCCGCTCCGTGGCAGCATCCGCTCGGTCAATTGATTCAATTGGGGCCTGGCGCTCGCGAGCCCGACACTAGCTGGGAAGCCTTCCCGCTGCCGATCTCAAAGCCAGGCCAACCGCATATTGTTGAAGTCGAATATCCGACCGACGTGCCGCAAACGCTCGGCATCAGCATTGTCGAACCGAACGTCGCCGGCAAGGTAGCGCCGATCGGGCTCGACTCGGGCGTCTACTTGTCCGATGACTCGGCCGGCGGCGAGCCACGCCTGGCGCGGCATCGACTGATCTTTTGGCCACGCACGAAGACTCCCCTGCTGGTGCTGACCAATCAGCGGCACGGCTCACGCAGCGTCTTCGGCAAGGTGCGCGTGATCGGACCGAAGGCGTCGGTCGCCGCGCCACTCGGCAGAGACACCAGTCGCGCGGCGTATCTGCCACCGGCCTTCACCGCGCCGCCGAGTGGAACCCGGTTGTTGTCTGGCTATTATGACCGGCCGCTGTTCCCAGAGAACTTTTCGGCGACCGAAGGGCTCGACGAATGGAGCGGCCGCGGGCTCGACGATTGGGTCACCTTCTACGAAGGCGCCAGCCGGTTGATCGAGTATCTCCACCACGTCGGCTACAACGGTCTGATCATCACCGTGCTGGCCGATGGCAGCACAATCTATCCCAGCCAGCTTGTCGAACCGACCACGCGCTACGACACGGGCGCCTTTTTCATCTCCGGTCAGGATCCAATCCGCAAGGACGTGCTCGAACTGCTGATGCGGATGTTTGATCGCGAAGGACTGCAGCTCACGCCAGCCGTGCAATTCTCTGCGCCGCTACCGGCGCTCGAAGCGCTGCGCAAAGAAGCAGGCCGAGACAGCGTTGGCTTGGATCTGGTTGGCCCACAGGGGAAGCGCTGGCTCGACGATCACGAGCCGCGCAAGGGCCTGGCGCCCTACTACAATCCGCTCGATCCGCGCGTGCAGGAGGCGATGCTCGACGTGCTCAGCGAGCTGGCCCAGCGCTACGCCCGGCATCCGTCGTTCAACGCCGTCGGAGTTCAACTCTCGATCGATGGTTACGCCCAATTGCCAAGCGTGGATTGCGGCTATGACGAAGTGACCGTTTCTCGCTTCATAGGCGACACGGCGCTCACGGCGCTCGCCCCGCTATCCCACCCGGAGCGAGTCAAGCAGATCGCCACCACACACCGCGCCGCCTGGATCGAATGGCGGGCCGTCGAAATCGCCAGGTTGCACCAGCGGATGCAGGCCGAAGTGTCGAAGGCCAAGGCTGGCCCGGCGCGATTGTATTTATTGGGCGCCCATATGTTCGAGCGGCCAGAGATCGAGCAGGCGCTGCGTCCCACGCTACCACGCGGCGCCGGAGCGCAACAGGCGATGATCTCGCTGGGCGTTAATCCGGCCAACTACGCGCGTTCGCCGCAGATCTCTCTGCTGCGGCCGAATTTGTCAGCGCCGCCGGGTTCGCTGACGGGGCAAGCGGCCATGCACGAGCTGAATCAATCGGCCGAGCTCGATCGCGCGCTCGCGGCCGACCCCACCCCTGGCGCGCTGTTCTTTCACGAGCCGCGACAGCTTCGGCTTCCATCGTTCGACGTTAAGAGTCCATTCAAAGGGACGACGGCGCTGTTGGTCAGCCAACTTTCGCCGGCCGGGGCCAGCAACCGGCAGCGGCTGGCCCACGCAATCGCTACGCTCGACGCCGCGGCGCTTGTCGACGGCGGCTGGCTGCTGACGCTCGGCGAAGAAGACTCCCTGGTGGAACTGGTGGCGGCGTATCGCGAATTGCCGGCAGCGCGCTTCGAGACACTCAAAGGAACCACGCAGCCAATCACGATCCGCACACATTCGACGCCGCAAGGCACGTACATCTATCTGGTAAACGACTCTCCCTGGAAGGCGCGAGCGCAGATCGAACTGCAGGCGCCGGCGAAGTGCCGCTTCGATCGCTTTGGAAAAGTGCGAAAGTTGCCAACGATTCAAGCGACGGACGCCCCGCAGAACTGGATCGTCGAGCTGGAGCCGTACGAGATGTTGGCCGGCCGGTTTGGCGCGAAGGCAGTGCAATTGCGCAACGTCAAAGTGACGCTGCCACCGGAAATCGAAAACGATCTCTACGTGCGGATCCGAGACCTCGGCGAGCGCGTGGCCGCGGTTGGTCAACCACCGGTGGTCGAGAACGCCGGCTTCGACGCACCCCATTCTGAGAGTTCTCCGCTGGTGGGCTGGGAGCTGCGTGATCCACGCGGCGCTACGGCCGTGCTGGATTCGCAAAACAAATTCAACGGCGGCGCCAGCCTGCATCTCAGCAGCACGCAAGCCGCGAGTGTCGCCAGCGCGCCGATCACCACGCTCCACAGTGGTCGCTTGAGCGTCTTCGTGCACCTCCGCGTTGCCGATCCCGCGCGGCAGCCGCCGCTGCGATTGGCAATCAGCGGTCGTTGGAAAGGGCAGGACTATTACCGTTTTGCACCCGTCGGCGCCGACACCGCCGCCAAGCCAATCAACACCGAGTGGACGCAGTACTTGTTTCAGGTCCGCGATCTGCCGACGGAGGACCTGACCGATTTGCGCGTGCGCTTCGATCTGATGGGCCCGGGCGAAGTTTGGATCGACAACGTGGAACTACGCGAATTCTCCGACGACGACGTCCGCGAACTAACGAAGATGATCACCGTCGCCGGCTACACGCTCGAAAGCCGGCAATTCAGTGACTGCCAACAATTGCTCGATGGCTACTGGCCACGGTTCCTGCTGGCCAACGTGCCACTCACGCAGGGCCCGGTCACGCCACCCCCGGCAGGCCCCAAGCCAACCGAAACGACGCCGCCGGTCGAGGTCGAAACCAAGCCCGGCCTCTTCGACCGCGTCCGCCGGTCGCTGCCAACGATCATGCGATAAAGCGAACGGAATCGTTGCGCAAAAATCCTTCGCCCTCGGGGAGAAGGTGGTTTGCGAAAGCAAACCGGATGAGGGCAGAGCGCCATAGTCGATCAGGCTATCCAAGAGACGCTGACGAGTGCCAAGCCGTCGGGCTAAGTCGTCGGGGCAAGTCTCGTCCCCAATGTAATCGGGTAGTTGTCGTCAGCTCTGCGCGAAGCATCGAAACGGGATCAACCACAACGGCACAACGACACGACGAAGATAATAGAATCTGGAACACTAATGAACGCTAATCACCACGAATCTGGATTAGCGGAGATTAGTGCTGATTAGCGTTCCTTGAAGCCTTTCGTCTGCTCAGCGTCGCTGCTCGTTGCGTTCGCCTTGCCAGGTCCGAAATACTGCCCGTGAAAACTGAACGGGATGTGATGCGGCGCTTCGGCGCGAGCCAGTTCGGTGAACGTTGCCGCGTTTAAGACGAGCAGAAACGAAGCCCCGCGGCGAGTATTGAGAACGACCGAAAGGATCACGCCTTCGTCTTCCGATGTCGCCCCTGGGGCCGCGACGAAAACCGGCTCACCCGGATAACAGCCCGCCTCATGCCACCATGCAGCGCCGGGGTGCTCAAGATCAACCTTCGTCAGGCTGTCAAAGAACTCTCCGGGAGAAGTCTGGCTCGCCCCGTAGACAAATCGGTGACGTAAGCCTGCGCGATGAGCATAATCGAACCGCGGCAGCTCCAGCGTTACGTCGGTCAGCCGTTCGCTCGTGATCTCTTGCTTCGCCGTAATGCGGAAGCGCATCAGCTTGCCAGTGGGGTCTACAGGCGCGTCACTGCGCAAGCGATCCAAATACAGCAAGTCAATGATCGTGGCGTCAGGTCGGGTAACGACGTCCATGACAACATCATCGTCCTCCTCAAAGGCGTTGACGTGATGAAACGCAAAGAACGCTTCGCATCGCGCGGTGCGAACCACCCGTCCGCTGGCCTTCTCGACGACATGAAACCGCGTGCCTCGTTCTGGGCGCCACTCGTAGTTTTGAATAAACGGCCGTCCGCTCAGTAACAGCTTTAGCGGGTTCACCACGAAGGGGAACTCGGTGAGGATCAGGTAGCGCTCCGTCATCCCGAAAGAATGCATGTACGCAGGACGATCAACCGGGATCGTCGCCACAACGGTCTCCTGACCGGATTGGTTATCAATGGCAAGGAGCCGGTACTTGCTCTGCCGGCCGAATTCGACCAGGTAGCTAAAGTGCAGGTTGCGCGCCCGATCGAAGTGTGGATGGGCCGACGCGATCGGGGCCTTCGCGCAGCTTCGATACTCGCGCACGCCAATCGTCGCCAGCGTTGTCGGGTCGAATTGAACCGGCAGGCGCGTCTCGGTCAGCGCGACGACAGCTTCGCTCCACTGGGTAACGTTGACGGCGCCATTGTCCGTAAACGGTTCCGGAAAAAACCAGGACGCCACGCGCTGAAAGATCGAGCGGCAAGGGTCCGTGGCAAACTCCCTGCGACTGATTTCGCCGGTGGCGGTGGCCGCTTCGTACGCCTGGCTGCGCAGGTCGCGATTGCGATACGAGACGCGTCCCCCGCCAAACCCAAAACGATGCAACATGGCCAGCCCATCAAACCAATGATGGAAGGGTTGCTGGCCGACTTCGAACTGCGCCGGGCCGGTGCGAATCAGGCTTCCTGTGAGCCACTCTGGAAACGAGCCGCGCATGGGGAGCTCGTCTACGCTCGCTTCGGCAGACAACGTCGTGAAGCCGAGGTGATAGCGAGATGGAGCCATATTCCCGGGACCTCTTGGTCGGTGAGCGCCAGGCGTCCGAAGCTTCAGGTCTGGATCGATTCCGATTCGCCCGAAGTGTGCAAACCGCAGCGCGAGCCTTTGCGAACGCGCCGCAAGCTCGGGCACTTCGTGTTGCGCGGCTTTAACCGGGCGGCCACTTCAGTGCCCGGCCGCCGAGCAAGTGAAAGTGCAGATGGTCGACCGATTGCCCTGCGTCTGGGCCGCAATTGGTGATCACACGGTATCCGCCAGAGAGTCCAAGTTCGCGGGCCAGCTTGCGCACTACCAGCAGCATGTGGCCGGCCAGTTGCGCGTCGTCATCGGTCAATTGGTCGAGCGACGCGATTTCGCGATTGGGGATCACCAGCACGTGCGTCGGCGCCTGGGGCATGATGTCGCGAAACGCCAGGCACTGATCGTCCTGATAGATTATGTCGGCCGGGATCTCGCCGTCGATGATGCGCTTGAAGATCGTCTTCTGGGCCATGGCCGTTCTCCGCGGGACGTCGTGAACGATTTGCGGTTACCGATCGCCAGTTACCGATTGCCAGTTAGCGATTGGCCGTGTTCGAGTCGAGCGCGATCCCTTCGTCGGCCAGCAGAATTGGGATCCGATCGATGATCGGGTAAAGGACCGCCCGATCGCGGCGGATCAGGCCGGCTTCAATTTTTTCGGTGACTGGCGCGCCCCCCTTATTGGTGACTTTGCCAGCAGCGATGGCGTGGTTGAGCTGGGCTAGCACGTCATCGTCGGCAATGTCGAGCGGGGTGCGACTTTCCGGACAGACCAGGATCGCCAGCAGGTCTTTGCTGATCATGACGCGTTACATATCCGTCAGGGAGCTATTCAAAGCCTGCCCACGCTGGCGCAACGCGCGTGCATTGCAGTCATGCAGGTTAAGGCTGTTATACGGAACGTGCCGATAAAGAACCAGGGCTGCTGGGTTTCAGGGGACCACGGCAGCCAAACGGCCTCGTTTCGCACGAAGTCACGTCCTTTCGTCTGGCTTTTCCATGGCCGGACCGGGGGACGCCTATGCCGGGAGTAGATTGATGAAAACCCGCCACGCCTGCGCACTGGCTTTGTCCCTGTGCGCTCTGCCCTTCGCCAGGCCTGCCGCTGCTCAGCAGGCTACCGGTTCCAACGTTCGCTATTACGAAGAGAACGGCGTTACCTACCAGGAGACGCATCACACTTTCCAGCGTCAGATTCCGGAAACGCAGCTCCAACCGCAATCGCGGACCGTGCTGCGCAGCCAAACGAAGACCGACATGCACGACGTCGTGCGCACGGTCCAAGTGCCGATCACGGAATACAAGATGGAAGTGTATTACCAGAATCGGTTCAATCCGTTCGTCCAGCCGACGCCGGCCTATCGCTATGTACCTGTGACTCGCTATGAAGCACGGACCGAAGTGACGCGCGTTCCGGTCACGCGCAATGAGGTGACGCCGACGACTGAGACCTATCACGTGCCGGTCACCACGTATCGCACGGTGCCGGAATCGTCGACGCATCGCGTGGCGGTCGGCACTCGTCCGGCAGGCACAGACAGCGGCGCGGTCATGGCTCGCGGTGGCAGCAATGGATCGAGCGGCCTGGGTCCGATCGCTCCGAGCGATCAATCGGAGATCGCGACCCGTCCGGCGAATACGAACATGAACAAATAAGCGAGCACGGCGCTGGCTGACCCCGGCCGGGGTCGCAGACATTAGCCGGTGGTTGAGCGAAGCGATACCACCGGTAAGTAAGGTCTAACAATCGTCGTCGACCTCGGCAGGGGTCGCAGAGAAGTGCGCGCACGCGTGTTAGCAGAGCACATCCATCGGCGCGAGATCGGATTCGTTCGCATTGTGCGACCCCTGCCGGGGTCGAATTACGTCGGAGGTGTGTCGCGCATCTTCCGGCGGTGTCGCTGCGCTCAACCGCCGGCTAAAATCTTGGACCCCGCCGGGGTCCAAAGACGTCTCGCACTTTCACGTTTGCGGCTGCAGACTTCATAGTCTCGCCGAGAAATCCGGTCGCATAGACGACGGTTTCAGAATTGCGTCTGCAAAGAGCATGCTCACGCAAGCGTGAGCATGGCACGGGTAGGGTGTGTTCGTCGCGCGCATAAAAAAACCCTCCCCGGTCAAGGGAGGGTCTTTTGAAACGAGAGAGGATTTTGTGTGTCCCGAGAGTTACTCGGCGGCAACCGGCTTCAGTGCTTCGGTTCGGCGACGTCGACGCGCCGACTTCGCCGTGCTCCACTCTTTGGTGAGCGTCTCGAAGACTTCGGGCGTTTCGTAGCGGACGATGTTTTTGCCTTCGGGCATTGGCCCGATCAGCCCACGGAAGACTGGCAGACCACGCAGGGCGAGGTCCGTGCTGCAGTCGTCGATGCCGATTTGGGTGTGTAGTTTTTTGACTGACTCTTCCTTGGCGTAGTCCTTGATGCGGATCGTTCCGTCGGCCGCACGCGTCACGACGCGGATCAATTCTTTTGTCATAGCCAGGTTCACTCGTTTGGTTCGAAGGCGCCGGGCGATCGGCGCCGGGGACGCCAGAGGGACGGCCAAGGCCGTGGCCTTGGGTTGGACAGTAGCGGGCGGTCGATCGGGTTCGCCCGAGGGCGAGCAGGACGCCGTCCTGAGCGCTGGGCAAGGCCGCAGACCGCCTTGGCTACACGGACTTATCGGCCCGCGTTTACGTTCGTCTGGCAGCATTTCGCGGCGCTCGTCGCGGCAGTGCATTCCGCCAGAACCCGTACATTGCGCTTGCCAGAAACGCTCGTTACGAGCCGTCTCGCGCGGCGCAGTCCAAGGCGTGCATGGCGCCAATCGTAGGGCCTATCCCTTCCTGCGCGGCTCGCACGGCGCGTCGCGCGATGGCACAACCGGCGCAAGCGCGATACAGCCTACGCATGGCATGCGCCGGAATAAGCCCGATAGGTGGCGCTGGCTGCTCGCTGGTGTCGTGCGCTGGTCTCCCTCTCCCCTTGCAAGAGGGTTGGGGTGAGGGCTATGAAGCTGGCGAAGGTGATTAAGATCGTAAGACGATTGCGCTGCTTCAGCCCTCATCCAGTTTGCTGACGCAAACCACCTTCTCCCCAGGGGAGAAGGGCGCGCGGGGGCGTCGCTTTCTCAAGCCTCAGGCTCCAAGCCACTGGCCTGCGGGTTCTGGCCTGCGCAGCCACTACATTCCGGTCGGCGGCGGTGTTAGCATGGAGCGGTCGCAACGCCCCCATTCCGTTCGCCCCACGCACTGCTCGATGAGTCTTCCCGCTGCGCGATTGTCGATGCACAGCATCACGAAACGCTTTGGGGTGACTCGCGCGCTGTCGGATGTCTCGTTACAAGTAGCGCCCGGCGAAGTGCTGGCGCTGATTGGCGAAAATGGCGCTGGCAAAAGCACGCTGATGAAGGTCCTCTCCGGCGCGCATCGCGCCGACGCTGGCACGATGGAGCTCGACGGGCGTCCCTATGCCCCGAGCGAACCACACCAGGCCCGCCAGGCCGGCGTGGCCATGATCTATCAGGAGCTGAACCTTGCGCCTGATTTGACCGTGGCCGACAACATCATGCTCGGCTGCGAGGACCACCGGCTGGGCTGGCTCCGCCGTGGCGCGCAGCGTGAGCGCGTCGCCCGCGCGCTCGACATGCTGGGCCATCCGGAGCTGGCGCCCGAGACGCCGGTCGGCCGGCTCTCGGTAGGCGCCATGCAATTGGTCGAGATCGCCCGGGCGCTGGTCACTGAGCCGAAGGTGATCGTCTTCGACGAGCCGACCAGCTCGCTGACGGCCCACGACGTCGAACATCTGTTCCGCGTGATCGAACGTTTGCGCAGCGCCGGGCTGGGCATTGTCTACATCAGTCACTTTCTCGAAGAGCTGCGCCGCGTGGCCGATCGCTACACGGTGCTGCGCGACGGCGCGGCCGTGGGCTCGGGACGACTGGCCGACGCCAGCGAGGCCGAGATCATCACGCTGATGGTCGGCCGCAGCGTTGACGATCTTTTTCCGGCCGTGCCGCACACGCCAGGCGAAGAGATCCTGTCACTCGATGGCGTATCGGGCGTCCGCGCTCCGCAAGATGTCTCGCTGAGCCTGCGGCGTGGCGAGATATTAGGGATCGCCGGATTGGTAGGAGCGGGGCGGACCGAATTGCTCCGCTGCGTGTTCGGGCTCGACCGGGTCCGCCGCGGCGAGGTCCGCGTCGCCGGGCACACCAGCCGCGCCAACGCCGCCGCCCGCATCCACGCCGGGCTGGGACTGGTCTCCGAAGATCGCAAGACCGAAGGGCTCGCCCAGGAACGGTCGATTGCTGACAATCTCACGCTCAGCCGACTGTCGCCTTACAGCCGCTGGGGCTGGTTGAATCTGAAACGCCGCGACGCAGCCGTGAGCGAATGGATGCAGCGGCTGGAAATCAAAGCCCGCGGACCAGAGCAAGCCGTGCGCGAGCTATCCGGTGGCAACCAACAGAAGGTCGCCATCTCGCGCGTGCTGCATCAACAGGCCGATGTGCTGCTATTGGACGAGCCAACGCGTGGGATCGACGTCGGCGCCAAGGTCGAAATCTACCGGCGGATGGGGCAACTCGCCGCGGCCGGCAAAGGGGTCATCTTTGTCAGTTCGTACTTGCCAGAGCTGCTGGCCGTTTGCGACCGGATTGCCGTGATGGCGCGCGGCCGGGTGCGAGACGTTCGGCCGGCGAGCGATTGGACCGAAGAATCGGCAATGGCCTGCGCAATTGGAGCCGATCGACCATGAGCGAAGCGACGGAAAAGCCACCGGCCAAAACAGGCGCCGGCGCGCAGGGAGACCTCGCGCGCCGCGCGACCGCGATACTCAACGCGCTCGGCCCGCTGTTGGCGCTAGCGCTAGTGGTGGCCGTCTTCACCTACGCCGACTGGCGAAAGGCGTCGAACGCTAACCCTCCGCGCGCGGCCGTGTTCCTAACCGCCAATAACGTGCGGACGATCGCCGCGCACGCCTGCACGGTCGCCGTCGCGGCGCTCGGCATGACGCTGATCATCATCGCCGGCGGGATCGACCTGGCGGCAGGCACGGCCCTGGCGCTCGCGGCGACCGTGTTGGCGTGGTTTCTCGATAATGGCTACTCGCCAACCGTGGCCATCGCCGCGGGCGTGGGAACCGGCTGCCTGTGCGGCGCGATCAATGGCGTGCTGATCAGCGCGCTGCGCGTCGTGCCGTTCATCATTACGCTCGGCACGATGACCATCTACGTCGGCATTGCCAAGCTGTTGGCCAAGGGGACGAACATTCGCCCAGCGCCGCAGACCGTGCCGGATTGGTTGAATCATTTTACGGAGACGCAGCCGAAATCTCCCTGGCTGATTGAGTCGCTCGGCATTCCGAATTTTGCGATGGGCGTCTGGGTGGCCTTGGCGATGGCTCTTGTGCTGGCCGCCGTGCTGCGATACTCGGTCTTTGGGCGGCGTGTCTTTGCCTTGGGATCGAACGAGCAAACCGCCCGGCTCTGCGGTGTGAACGTTGCTTGGACGAAGATCGCCGTCTACACGCTGGGCGGGCTGTTCGTCGGGATCGCCGGCGTCTATCAGTTTTCACGCCTCTCAGGCGGAACGCCCACCGCCGGGCTGGGGATGGAGCTGCGCGTGATCGCCGCGGTTGTCATCGGCGGCGGCAGCCTGAACGGGGGCCGGGGATCGGTTCTGGGCACCATGGCCGGGGCCGTGATGATGCAGGCCATCGCCAGCGGCTGCACGATTCTGGAACTCGACAACCCAATCCAGGACATCCTGATCGGCGTGATCATCATCACCGCGGTAACCATCGACCAACTCCGCCAGTGGCGCAAGCCCTAGTTTTTTGTGCAGCGACTGTCGCCGCTGACTGTGGTGGGATGTGAGACGAAGGGGCTGGCGGAGTATTTTGGGATGCATTGGAGGGCGTATTTACCGCCTGAATTCGCTGTCCCCTCGGTCGGCCGATCTGAGTACAATTCACCAAGGCTAGTGGTGTGCCACTGGCTCCGCCAGTGCTCGCAAGTTTTTCAAACAAAGCTAAGCCATCGCGTGTTAGGACCAAGGTCATGATCGACAAGCCTCGCTCGGAAGCCGACGCCGCACCTCTTGCGAACCTCGACGAGTGGGAAGACGACCTGAAGCGTCGTTATCCGGAGCCGCTCGACGAAGAAACGGCCGCCGTGGCGCTGGGCGACAAGAAGAAGTCTGCCAAGAAGTTTCGCAATCATGAAGAAGACGTCCGGCCTGGCGTGCGCGAGTTCTATCGGCTGAACCACCGCCATCAAACGGTCGACTTCGTGCGTCAGAAGCGCGCGGAATATCTATCGCTGAACAAACGGAAGATGAGCGTTTGGGAAGCGCTGGAGTTCCTCAATACGCTGGTCGACGACAGCGACCCGGATACAGACGCCACGCAGATTGAGCACTGCCTGCAAACCGCCGAGGCGATCCGCAAGGCGGGCCATCCGCGCTGGTTCATCCTGACCGGCTTGATCCACGACCTGGGCAAGATCCTCTGCCTGTACGGCGAGCCGCAATGGGCCGTGGTCGGTGACACGTTCCCGGTCGGCTGCGCCTATTCCGACACGATCGTCTTCCCAGAGTTCTTTCAGGACAATCCGGACATCCACGTCGCCGAGTACCAAACCGAGGACGGCATTTACCAACGTCGCGCCGGCCTGGACAGCGTGATGATGAGTTGGGGGCATGACGAGTATCTGTACCACGTCGTCAAGGATTACTTGCCGATCGAAGGGCTGTACATGATCCGATACCACTCCTTCTACCCGGGCCACCGCGAAGGGGCGTATCAAAACCTGATGAACGAGGACGACGAAAAGCTCTTCCGCTGGGTCCGCAAATTCAACCCGTACGACCTGTACACCAAGGCCGCCGAGCGACCGAACGTGCAGGAGCTGAAGCCATTCTATGAAGACCTGGCGGCGGAGTTCTTCCCAGCTCAATTGAGCTGGTAACGTACAATTCCTGTAGGGTACGCACTCTGTGCGTACCATGATGGCCGGATTTCGCTTCATTGGTACGCACGGAGTGCGTACCCTACGTTTCGCACGTCCCACGCATCGCCCCTGATCTTCCATGCAGCCCCGTTATCGAGAACTGCTGGAGTCGCTGCGGCGCGAGTTTCCGCAGCCGGTTTCGGACCGGGTGCATGACGCCTATGTGGCGTTTTCCGTGCTGCGCGCGCTCGATCGGGTCGACGAATTGAAATCGGCCGCGCCGATCCTCGGCTCGCCGGTCACGCTCGATTTCGACGCCGCTCGCCAATCGCGCATGGCCGACGGCGCGGAGCCGCTCGAAGAAGTGGTCAAGGGCCTGGTAAAGCATCTCGAAGGGATGTTTCTCTGGGGGCATCCGAACAGCCAGATCAACGTCGTCTCGCACCCGTCGATCGCCAGCATCATCGGCGTGCTGTTGGCTTCGACGTACAATCCCAACCTGGTGAGCGATGAAAGTGGCCGCGGGTTTTCGACGGCCGAAGTCCGCGCCACCGCCATGGCCGCGGCGCTAGTCGGTTATGATCCCGAACGCTCCGGCGGCACGTTCACCTTCGGCGGCACCGGCTGCATGCTCTACGGCGTGAAGGTTGGGCTCGAAAAGGCCGTGCCCGGTTGCATCAATCATGGACAATCCCAAGCGGCCGTGGTGCTGGCCAGCGAGCATAGTCACGCCTGCAGCTTGAACGTGGCGGGCTGGCTTGGCATCGGGCAGCAAAACGTCTTGATGATCAAGACGCATGCAGACAACTCGATCGATATCGACGCGCTACGCGCCGCGGCGCGCAAGGCGCTCGGCGAAGGACGGCGGATCGCGGCGATCATCGCCACAATGGGCTCGACCGACGCCTTCGGCCTCGACGATCTCGTGGCGATCCACGCGCTGCGCAACGAGTTAGTCGCGGAGTTCTCGCTCGACTACACGCCGCATATCCACGCCGACGCCGTGATTGGTTGGGCCTGGAGCGTGTTCAACGACTACAACTTCGCCAAGAATCCGCTCGGGTTCCGCGGCCGCACGGTTCGCGCACTGGCCAAGGCGCATTATCGCCTGAGTCATTTGTCGCTGGCCGATTCGATCGGCATCGATTTTCATAAGACGGCGTTCGCGCCGTATATCTCGTCGCTGGTGCTGTTTCGCGATCGGAACGATCTGCAATATATTTTCCGCCCACGCGAGTCGTTGCCGTACCTGTTCCAGTCGGGCGAGCACCACCCCGGTTTGTTCACGCTCGAAACGAGCCGCAGCGCGGCCGGGCCGATGGCGGCGCTCGCCAACATGTTGCTATTGGGACGAGAAGGGCTGCGGACGCTGCTGGGGCACATTGTCGAAATGGCCGAAGTGCTACGCGAGGCGCTCGAGGCGCACCCGGACCTGACGGTGCTCAACGGCGAGAACGTGGGACCCGTGACGCTGTTCCGCGTCTATCCGCCCGGCGCAGACACCTTCACGATCAAAGAGCGCGAGCGGAGCGACGCCAGCTTTCAATCGCAACTGGCGATCTTGAATCAATACAACCGTCGCGTGTTCCAGCGCGTGCACGCTGAGGCCCTGGCCGGGCGCGGCGTGGTGATCTCGATGACCGACTGCTACCGGCAAAGCGATTTCGGCACGCCGATCGCGGCGCTGAAGTCATACGTCCTGTCGCCGTTTACGGACGAAGAGCGGATGCACGACGTGTTGACGCATGTGCTGGCCGCGCGAGATTACGTCGACGCGGCCGATGGCCGACCGGTGACCGGGTGAGTGTCTCGACGCACGGGACGAAGACGTTTTGCCACAGAGGGCACAGAGGACTCCGAGAGAACGAGGGCTGCCTGCCGAGGTCAACGTTGAAGAGACGGATGCTGATAGACACTCTTCAATCTGCGGTCATCTGCGAAATCTGCGGATCACGCTCTGCTGATTTTTTTGTCCTCACCGTCCGTGCCCTCTGTGTATCTATTCAGCGAATTACCTGCAGGCCGCGAGTTTTCATTTGCGGATCAATTAACGATTCTCCGCGTCTCGGCGCCTCTGCGGTTCAACCTCTTCGTCCCTTGAAAGAGAAAGGGATGAACCGCCGAGGCGCCGAGACGCAGAGGAAATCCGAAGCAGACCGAAGGACGGTGATGGAAGGTCTACAATCGCCGGTCCCCTGGCTTTTGTTGCGTCCAGCGGCCGCGCTGTGCCCTCTGTGGCAACTCTTGGTCAGGTTTGCCGGCGAGGCACAGCCGTGCGAGCTGCGCGGCTCAGCAGGAGCTTCGCCCTCCCGGAACGCGGCAGCTCACATCGACGGCCGTCCCCAAGTCCTCAAGTCCTCAAGTCCTTAAAGCCCTCCCCCTCACTTCCCTTCTTCGTTCAATCCTAGCCGGGCCAGCCATTTGCGTTGGGGCTTTTTGGGTTTGCCGGAGGGGTCGATGTGGTTCGTCGTCGCGTGGTCGCCTTGATGTTCGGCCAGGCCGCGCTGTTTTTCTTCCAGCTCGGCCGCGAACCGCGCCAGGTGGGCCCGTTCGACGGAGAGCTCGACTTCGGCCTGTCGCAGGTTCGTCTGCAGCGTCGCCTCGAGGGCGTGCAGACGCGCGAGCTCTTGCTGAACGACTTCGCTCGAATCAAGATGCGCGCCGTTCGACGCCTTGCGCTCCGCCACTCCGGCGGCGGCGCCGGCGGCCGTTTCGAGTTGCTCGCGCAGCTCGTCGATCTCGGCCTGCTTGTTGCGTAGCGCCGCGTCGGTCGTGCGAATGACTTGCTCGATCTGCAAACGCTCGTTGGCGCGGTCTTCATTCGGCTCGGGCTCTTCGGCCGCTTCGTCTTCGAGCGCGGCCAGCAGCTGCCGCTTTTGCGCTTCCCAGTCGAGCGGACCTGTTTGCGCCGCCTGGGCACGGCCATTCTTGGGCGCTGCGGCGCCTGCTCGCTCCTGGTCGGCCAATTGTTTTTTTAGATCGCGAATATCGCTGACGGCCATGTCGTAGCGCTGCCGCAGATCGGCCAGTTCGCGGTCGTGATCTTCGTTCGATGTCGAACCGCCGCCGCCAGACTCCTGCGCAGCTTTGCAGAGCGCCAGTTGGCGTTCGATCTCGGCCGCCTCGGCGCAGATTGTGCCTTGGCCGCCATCGAGCTCGCGGGCGAGCTGCTCGAACTGTTCGAGCATCCGCGTCTCAAAGGCCTGCAGTCGACGATTCAGATCGGCGGCGCTCCGTAGCGCCAGTTCATGCGCGCTCGCGCGATCGACCTGATCGGCGTCTTCGTCGGCTTCAATTGGAGAGCCGTGTTCTTCCATGGTGTCCATCGTGCGAAGTGTGGCTTGGCGAACGTGCAGCAGCCCTGAAGCGCGCAGCGCAAGCCCAAAAACGACCGACGGCCAGGCGCCGGTTTCCCCCACATGTCTCATACGTCACAACAGCGGGGGGGTCAAAACGGGACGGTCGATCTCGGGCCCGGTTGTGCGGAATATTACGGCCCGGACGGCGATGACGTTTTTGGGCGTAGTCTTGCCGCCCGGACCACTCCGCCGAGAGGTCACGAGGCCGACGAGGCGCGCTCCGTCATACGCCGAGTTGTTTGAGGCGGAACTGGTGGTGGATAGAATTCGGGGATGAGCTAATCGCCCCGCCGCAGATGGTTTCAGTTCAGCTTAGACACGATGGCATAATCGCAAAGAAACAGAACAATTTATCATCGGCCTTTCAAGTGAAGTTCCTGGACGCGCTGACGGGAAGAAGGACGCGAGTCCAAAAATTCAATTTGAGTCGCGTCCTCTTTTTGTGCCAGCTAAAATGCCGCTATGGCCACCGCATCCAAACTCCACTGGTTTCAGTTCGGCTTCGGAACTTGGTTCATCTTGGTCGGACTTCTGGCGTGGGGCCTAGCGATCAGGCCGTACACGATCAAGGTTGAGCCCCACCCCGTTAGTCAGATGAGGAGTGGTATTTTCAAGTTTCGGGAGACATGGACACCAACGCCGACGCTATTCGGAAAGACGTTTTACATTGACATCGATGGTGACGGGTGGGAAGAAGAATGTGGTTTCACCCCTCGAATCTTATGGCCGATATTCGCACTCATTGCGTTTGTTGCGGGGCAGTTCCTATGGCGTTCGCATGGCGAGCTGATGCAATTCAATCATCGTCTGACTAACGCCATTGTGAGTCATTGGTTTCGGTTGAATTGTCCAATGAGCACAGCGCCATGAACCAGTCAACGCTTCGCATCCTCGGCGTCGTTGCCTGCGGCATTGTCCTGGCGATGAGCATCTTGTTGGGCGGAACCGCTTGGATCATGTCCGGCGCGATGGTAGATGGCGCCTACGATCTTGTGCGGGATGATCGAGCGACGCCGGACGAAGCGGTCGCGACCGCCAAACGGCTGCCGATCATCGAGGGCGTTGCCGCAGTATTCGGCGTGGCGTCATCGTGCGGACTATTCGGGTTGCTGAGATGGCGCCCATCCGTGGCGACCGCTTATATCTCCTTGCAGGAAGCCCGAATTCGCATGCACGTAAAACAGATCTCTGAAATACGGTGTGCCAAATGCGAGGCGCCTGGTATCGTCCCCATCGTGTCTGGATCTTGGGATTCGCGGAAATTTACGCTGGCCTGGCAGGAGAAGGTCGTTTTTTTCTGTAGTACATTGGGCTCGTCGCTATTTCCGCTTTGGATCTGCGTCGACTGCTACACCGAGCCCTCCAACGACCAGTTGCGAATGGACGAGGCCCTCTCGCAGCAGGTGCATCATCGTGTCGTGTCCAAGCTCTATTCTGAATTCGTGGAACCTTCTGACGAGGAATACGAAAGGCTTAGGTCCCTCAGAACGTTAAAGGCGATCGCTAAACGCGTCTTTCGACGAAACGCGACTTCTGTGGCAATCGTCGCGGCATCGCCGGGAATTGAAGTGATAACGACCGTCAACGGTCAGCAATCGCGAGAAAACGCGTTTGATCCCATCGAGAGGATTTTCGACGAACTTCTTGCCTGCGCTCGAAGCATCCCTCTGCAGACTCTTCGTGTGCGCGTCCAGGGGAAAGAGCACGAGGCTCGGCTCTCAATTGGAGACTATGAAGACGGTAGTGGACAACAGATCGTGATTCGCCCGGCTTAATTCCATTACATCCGAACTGTGTTATTTCCCCCCCACAGCTCACGCTCGCGATTCACTTCACCCGCGCTTTAATCAGCCCTTGTTGCTCCGCAAGAAATGCTTCCCATTCGCTCGCGGGAATCAGCTTCTCATCTCCATGGAGCAGCATGATCCAATGATCGCCGCTTCGAAGTGACTCGCCGTTGTGGCCCAGGCCGAATTTGTCCCAAATGATGGCGATTCTTGGATCGTCGCGCTTCGTCAGCCCTTCGACATAGTGCCATCCGCAGGTGTCCGGCCCGAGCAGGTCGCCGCGAGCCAGAACGGCTTCAACCTCTGCCAACGGGACGATCTTGCCGCGCAATAGATCGGCGTCGCAGAGTTTTTCGCGGTAGAGCAAACTCAGCGACGCCTCGGGGCAAGCCTCGCCCGCCGGGTAGCGGTCACCGTGCGATTCGGCGTACAGGTGGAGCGCCATAAATAAGTTCTTCGAGCAGCAATGGCTCCAACCGTAGGGGTACCGCGGCGACCAGAAAAACGCGAGCAGCGCAAACGCCCCGCCGACAACCGCCAATCCAACAAGTGCCCTGCGGCAACCGGTACGGCGGTCGATCGCTTGCGAATCATCAGGTTGATAAGCTGGCGCATCCATCGAAATGACTCAGTGACCTTCAACCACTATGAACGGGCAGGCAGCGAATCCTTTTCCGTTGTTGATTTTAACGCGCCAGGGCCTGGGCAAGATACGTGATGAAAGCCAGCGGAGAATTGCAGCTCAGCGAGTCATTCGCGTCAGCAAAGTAAAAGGGGATTAAAACGTTGTACGGCGTGCGTCGTAAACAGTTCGTCCCTTATTTAACCCACCCTCTCGGCGGGGTTTCTCTTACGCGGTAGGATGAGGGGATGAAACGGATTCCCTACCTCGTGGTCGGCACTTGCATTGGCGCCATCGTAGGCGTGGCCATGATAAGCGATCCAATCATTTGGGCCGGACGCACGGACGATATCAGACGTCAGCAAATGGGCCACTTGTACATGATTGTCGGCTACTCGATCGCTGGACTTATTGCAGGGATCATTGTTGACGCCATTCGCAATCGCCGAAATCGGCCTCGCCCTCTTTGACACCACAGTCCGAGGACACCACTCGCCATCGGGCGGCTTCTTCATGCGCTGCTCTGGCCGGGTATCATGGGGGGATGCGAAATTAGTCGCCTGCAATTCGGTTTGCGACACCTGTTGGTGGGCATCACTGTTGTCGCGGTGGTTCTTGGCGCCTGCCTCGCATTGGGACAAATGGCGATCCTCATTGCGATGTGGATCGCATTTTCTGCTGCCGTTGGTGCATTTGGTCATTGGATGGTGCGCCGGTTTGTTTCCCAAGATACCCACTGGTACGAATTTGGGTTGTTCTCCGCGCTAATCGGCGTGTTGATGTTCCCATTTGTAGTTCCATGGGTCCTGTGGTTAATACAGATTGATTGATCCAGTAGTTGCGACACTGCGTATGGGCAATTTCAAACTGACTCACTACCGGGAATCTGTAACGCCACAGTCCTAAGACACTACCCGCCGCCGACCTTCGTTGCTCGAACCAGACTGCCTGATCTACAATCTCTGGATGATGACCATGCTCACGTCACCCCGCCGCCGCTGGTTTCGTTTTGTATTGTCCGTGCTGGCGCTTGCAATCATTCCGTTGGCCTGGAGCGCCCAACAGCGTCGGGAGTCGCAACACGAGCACGCGGCGGCAACAGGTACGATGACGGGATGGGCGACTCATCACCACTCCACTGATTTCAATTCAGCTAGTAAACATCGGAGTGTAGCCATGACTGACGACGAAGTTGACCATCGTGATCTTTACTACAAGGTTATTGATCGACTGTCGCCGTCAGTGTCCGATTGCTGGGACGATCATAAGGGGTTCATCCCGGAGAATTCACCCGGGCCTCTCGGCATCAAGCTTCTATATGCTGCGACCTACGCGGACTCAGACATCAGCAATGGTGGCTTTTTTCAATTTTTCCACAACTCCACCGGTGCGATAGCGCCTGAGGCCGTCGAGGGGCTCCGGCTAGTAGGTTTGCATGAATCCGCTGCGCTACTTCTGAAAGCAATGGAATTCTTCGGTGATAGCTATCCGCGTGACAGGCTAGCGCGTAGGGCAGCGCTCGAAGCCTTACCCGGATACCCGGATATTTTTCGCCGCGAGGAGTGGGACCCGTTTCTTAAGTTGGGCGATCAATACTACGAAATCCGCGGAGGATCTGACGGACTGACAAGAGCAGCGAACGAATTTGTCAAGCAGTTTGATTGACTATCCTACGAGCAGCGCCAGTAATATTTGCGTCCGAAGCGTCACAAACCTAGCGCTATTCGGCACTCGCCGCGATGCTATCCTGAACTGCATGGCAGAATCCATCCCACCCCGCCGCCGCTGGTTTCAGTTCAGCAGTCGCTCGCTACTGATCGGCATGGCAATCTGCGCCATCGCCGTGGCTTGGTTTGCCGACCGGACGAAGATCCGTCGAGAGCATGCCGCCGAGCTGGAGAAGCTAAAGGCCGTGCACAGTTACGTCATCACCGTTAGCGGAACTCCCGGTGTTCGCCTGGAGATGACCTTGGTAACGCAGCCGGCAACAATCAAGCGAGAAATTGTCACCGTCCCGGTTACTTTGCAAATTGACGCCGTGAAAGCGGTTGCGTGGTTCGAACTGTTGCCTGAGGGTAAGAGTGGAGGGAATGGCGACACTTATACGATCGCCCTCGAAAAGGATGGCGATCCAGTGATGGAGTGCCGCGGCCTCATTCAAAAGGACTCACGCGATTGGCACTATCAAAATGGTGACGCGAAATGGATGCTAGGCGAATTCTAGCTTCAACTCTGCACACAACTTAAAGACTCTATCCACGCCCGTAGCGCGTTGTTCGCATCGCCCTGATCCCCTATCATGGCCGGCCGGCAGAAGTTTGCCCTGTTTCGCCCTCGCTTTGGCCTGCGGCCGTGGCCAGGTTGGGCGCCTCCCTGATATTCCTCCGTGACGAGAGACAACACGCCATGCAAGATCCGCGCATTTCGCGATTGGCTGAGATTTTGATCGACCATAGTTGTGAGCTCGCCCGGGGCGAGAAGATTTTGATCGAGGCGATCGATCTGCCGACTCCGCAGTTGGTTTGTCGGCTGGTCGAGCTGGCCGCGGCGCGCGGGGCCCAGCCGCTGGTGACGATCAAGAACAACGAAGTGCTGCGATCGATCTACCGGACCGGGACCGACGAAAGCATTTCGCTGGCCGGGCGTTTCGAGGCGGCCCGGATGGCCGAGATGGACGCCTACATTGGCATTCGCGGCGCGAGCAACAGCAACCAGTTTGCCGATGTGCCCCTGGAGGGGATGGACCGCTACCAGCAGCACTGGTGGCACCCCGTCCATAGCGAGATCCGCGTCCCCAAGACCAAGTGGGTTGTGCTCCGCTACCCGACCGACGCCATGGCCCAGGCGGCGCAGATGAGCACCGAGGCGTTCGAGCAGTTTTACTTCGACGTCTGTACGGCCGATTACGCCCAGATGGCCCGCGACCAGGAGCCGCTGGTCAAGCGGATGCTGGCGGCCGACAAGGTGCGGCTGGTCAGCCCCGGCACCGATCTGACGTTCTCGATCAAAGGGATCGACGTTCGGCCGTGCTACGGACAGCGGAATATCCCGGACGGCGAGGTGTTCACGGCGCCGATCCGCGACAGCCTCAACGGCACGATCCGCTACAACGCGCCGTCGCGCTATCAAGGGACGGTGTTCGAGGGGATCGAGTTCGAGTTCAAGGCCGGCAAGATCGTCCGGGCCGCGGCGCGCAACGATTCGGAGAAGCTGAACAAGATTCTCGACGCCGACGAGGGCGCCCGCTACATCGGCGAATGGTCAATCGGCTGCAACAACCTGGTGAGGCGTCCGATGCTCGACACGCTGTTCGACGAAAAGATCGGCGGTTCGATCCACCTGACGCCGGGCAACGCCTACGACGAGTGCGACAACGGCAACCGCAGCCGCGTGCACTGGGACTTGGTGCTGATCCAGACCAAGGAATACGGCGGTGGCGAGATCTGGTTCGACGATCAGCTACTGCGCAAAGACGGGCACTTTGTGCCGGCCGATCTGCAAGGGCTGAACGCGGGGCTGTAAGTGCGGTCACAGACTGCGTCCGCTCCTGCATTTTGCGAAGCAACAAACGATGCCCGGTCCCATTGCCGTCGAACTACTGCCGCACGACCCTACCTGGGCCGACGACGCGCGCCGGGAGTGCGCGCGTTTGACCGGCGCCCTCGGCACGGCGCTGGTGACCGTGCATCACATTGGGTCGACAGCTCGAATCACTCGGTTATGGGTGGTGGGGAGAGTACGGACTGCCGGGCCGGCGATACTGCACTCTCGACGATCCGCAGACCGGTCGCCGCCGGGTGCAACTGCATGGCTACTTAAATGGATCTGCCGAGATCACCCGGCATTTGGCGTTTCGAGATTATCTCCGTGCGCGACCGGACGTCGCCCAGGCCTACGACGCGGAGAAGGAGCGCTGCCGCAAGCTTCACCCGTTCGATTCGCACGCGTACAGGATTGCAAATGCGAGTGGATCCAGCGCATTCAAGCAGAGGCGCTGCGCCGACTAGCGGGCTGAAATGGGAGGCGGATAAAGGGATTCGCGGCGTGTTTTAAGACTCGGCACAACCCGCAAAGCCCACGATGCGACATGCCCGCCGCGGCAGCAAACTACTACTTCTTTGCCTCGCCAGCTCCACCCGCCAAGCCAGTTACGGCTGCGCCGCCACCGCGGCCGCCGGATCCGTCAGATCACTTCGCTGCATCGGCCTTGGCGTCTTTGTCCGAGATTGTCTTCGGCTGGTACGGATGGTTCCGCTTTCGCTCGACCTTGGCGTCGAGGATCCGATCGGCCTCGGGCTGGTTTTTCTGTTGCGGGTTGCGACGCGTCAGCTCGGACAGCACGTCCATTCCTTCGACCACGCGACCGAACACAGTGTGCAAACCATCCAAGTGGGGCGTGGGGACGAAGGTCAGAAAGAACTGTGAGCCACCAGTGTCTGGCTTGTCGGTCTTGGCCATCGAGAGGACGCCGCGGAAGTGCATGCGGTGATTGTCGGCCTTGCATTCGTCGGCGATCGTGTAGCCGGGTCCGCCGTCTTCTTCGCCCTTGGGGCTGCCGCCCTGGGCCATGAAGCCACGCAGCACGCGATGGAAATCGGAATCTTTGTAAAAGCCCTTCTGCACGAGGCTGATGAAGTTGGCGACGGTGTTCGGCGCTTCGTTCTCGTAGAGCTCGACCACGATGTCACCCTTGGTGGTCTTGAGCCGCACGCGCGGCAGGTCGTTGGCGCGGGCTTCGGCAGCGCGAAGGTCTTTCTCCTTCGCCCACTTTGTTTTGTACTCTTCAATCAGGGCCAGATCGGCCCGGCCGGTGGTGTCGATGACTTTGGCGTCTTGGGCGATCTTGAGGTACTTTTCCGCGGTGTCGTAGTCGCCCAGGTTGAACGCGGCAATACCGCCGTAGGTATAGATGGCTTTCTTTTCAAAGCCTTTGTCGATCAACAATGTGGCCAGCCGCAGCACTTCTTCGTATTGGTCCTTGTTATTCGCCGAGACCACGGCCGAGGTCATGAAGGCCGAGACTTCGTCGTCCTTATTGGGAGCGGCGAGATAGGCCTCCTCGGCCGACTTCTGCAGGTCGCCCTGCATGGCGAGCCCCTTGGCCTTGATCTCGTTGAACTGGACTTCGATCGCCTTTTGATCGGCGGGCTTGGCTGCCTTGTACTCGAACTGCTTGAGTCGGCTATCGACCAGAAGCTGCTTCCAGTCGGCCAGCTTGGTATGAAAAGCCGCGACGGCCGGATTGTCGCTCACGGCCGCCTTGGCCGGGTCGGCGGCTTTGCTGTCGGCCGGTTTGCTGTCGGCGGCTTTGGCGTCGGTCGCCTTGGGCTCGTCGGCCTTGGCGTCGGTTTTGGCGGGCTGCTTGGCGTCGTCTGGTTGATATGCAAAAGCCAAGGGGGCCGAGAGGCCCGAGACTGCCACAACACCTGCGACCGCTACCGCCAATAAAACACGGACATGCATCGTCCAGTATCCTTCGTAACGAGTATGAGTTAAGGGAGCGCCGTGAGACTGGCGGCAGCTACCTCTAGGCTGTAAACGCTGCCCGCCAGGCTGCAAACGCTCTGATCTCGACCGGCGCCGCTAGGGGCTTGCCCGGGGAAACCGTTGCCGACAAGTTGGTACAATTGGTCGCCGATTCTACAATCTGGGCCACAATTTGTGCCAATTCGCCGCGGCAGACCGCGCCGCGCAGACCGATCCCCCCCGCCGACACGTTCCCAACGTACCATACTTCGTATACGTCGCAATATCCGAATCCGCCCACGTGGGCTCCGGCCGATGGCGGCGGTTTTTTTGTCCGTTTTGCCGCCGGGTCTGGCTGTAAGGCGCGGTGGGCTGATAGAGTCGCAGACTGTCGATCCGAAACCGCTCGTTTTGGTTCCGCGGGAAGCTCGGCGCCATTCAGCGTCGCCAAGCTGCAAAAGCATTCACGAGTCGTCCCTTCGCGAGGAAATTCCAGCGTGCCGCGCCCTCACAAATCCAGAAAACAGGACGACTCGCCCGAACCGGATCGCCGAGGGGGCCGCCGCGGCCGCCGCGAGGCCGACACTGATAGCACGCCCCCGGGCGAGGCCGATCAAGCGGGGGCGGCGCGACGGGCAGAGGCCGATGGGATTGATGAACGGATCGCGGCGACGCTGCGGATCATCGGCGGGAAGTTCGGCCGAAGGCGCTTGAAATACACCGGCGACCCGCGGACCCGGCCGATGAAGGACCGCGTCCGCGAGGCGCTGTTCAACCTGGTTGGCCCCAGCGTGATCGGCAGCCACGCGATTGATTTGTTCGCGGGGACCGGCGCGCTAGGGCTCGAAGCGCTCAGCCGCGGCGCGGCCCGCGCTACGTTTATTGAGCGGCATTATCCAACGGCCGACACGATCAAGGAAAACGTCGCCTCGCTCGAGGTGGGCGAGATCTCGCGCGTCACCACGGGCGACACGTTTTTGTACGTTCGCAAGCTGCCCGACTTGGGCCCCGAACCATGGGTGGTGTTTTGTTCGCCACCCTACGATCTGTACATCGACCGCGCCGACGACGTGCGGCTGATGATCGAACGACTGATGGCCGCTGCGCCGGCCGGCAGCACGTTCGTGATCGAATCAGACCAGCGATTCGAGATCGAATCGCTACCGACCGCTGGTCGCGAGGTGGAGTGGGACGTGCGGAATTACCCGCCGGCGCGAGTGGGCATCGGCCGGTTGGCGGGGGAAGAATCGAACTAGAGACCTGGCACGATTTAATCGTGAGATCGTGTGCCACTGGCTCCGCCAGTGCTCGTGCCGGTTTGGACTTCAATTCAAAGCCGGGGTCGGGCGGCATGCTCACGCAAGCGTGAGCATGGCACCTTGCACGCTGTATTCAATAACAAGCACAGACTAAAGGTCATCTGAGATGGACGTGCAGAATATTGATCGCGTGCCGGCGTTCACGACGAAAGATGGCTCGGAGATCCGCGAGTTGCTAGCGCACCGCAACTCGGCGATTCGCAACCAGAGCCTGGCCGAGGCCCGACTGCAGCCCGGCGGCGCAACGACTCCGCACTATCACCCCAAGTGCGAAGAGATCTATTACATCCTGACCGGCGTAGGCCAGATGCGGATCGATAGCGACACCCGCGAGGTCGGCCCCGGCGACGCGATCGCCATCCCCCCAGGCCAGATCCACCAGATCCGCAACACCGGCGGCGTGGAGTTGAAGTTCCTCTGCTGCTGTGCGCCGTGCTACGAAGACGCGGACACGGTGCTGGTCGAGGGGTGGTGAGGAGAAGGCGCTTCGCCTGCGCCGAGAGACGCGACGAGCTACTTCACTTCGGCCGGTCGCTTGAGCACGCCCGACGCGTAAAGCTGCTCGAGCGCAAACTCGATCAGCCGCGGGTGCATGGTTTTCTGACCTTGGTAGTTGGCGTGCCCGGAGTCGAAGAATTCTTCGTCTGGGACCAGGTCTTCGATATTCAGCACCGGGATGTTCTTTTCGCGGCAGAAGGCCTCGGCCTGCTGGTGAAAATCCTCCGCCATCTTTAGTTCGCCAAAACCGCCGCGGAACCAGCTCCCCATCGGCACGAAGTACGCCGCCACGCGGACGTCCTTCGCATGCAGATAGTCGACCATCGCGCCGAAGTCGCGGAAGCGGTCCGTATAGTCAGGCAGCGGCAGATCCGCGTAGATCTGGCGGTACTGCGCCTTCTGCGCATCTGAAAGAGGCGGCTTGTCGCGGAACGACATGTGGCCGAGCGCGAAGTGCAAAAAATTCGCGCAGCGGGCCTTCTCGGTCAGCAGATATCGCTCGGGCGCGCTGAGCGCCGCAGGACGGATTTCTGTGGGCGAGAAGTCATACAAACCGTGCCGCGTAAACGTGCTCTTGATCAGACCATCGTTGAGCGAAAACGCTCCGTAAAAATCAACGAAGTAGAGGCCGAAGATGATTGTGGTTTTTTCGCCGCCGGCCTCGAGCAGGTGGTTGTGCTCGATCAGGTAGTGCAGAAACAGATTCCACTCGGCCGGACCGGAACCGCTGAGCGCGTAGTTGTGAATCAGTTGTCGCTCTTCCGGCGGCAGTTCCCAGAAGAGGATCGAGTTCTTCACCGTCGACGAACCAAAGAGATACACGCCGCCACGCGAGTAATCCGCCTGCGGGACTTCGCCGTAGAGCAACCGGCCTTCGAAATCAATATAGCCGCGGTTGAACTGGAACTTCGAATTGGTCGTGGTCCAGCGGGCCAGTTGCCGATCGACCATCCAGTCGTTCAGCGCGTCACTACGGGCGGCTGCGTCGGTGAGCGCAAACCCACCCCACAGCGCGCCGGCCATCAACAGACAGATGATTGTCTGCGTCCAGCGGGGGACGGAGGTAGCCTCTGAAGTTGATTCAGTCATGGGAGTAGCGCCTCGAGCGTTCGCAATTCAGCTATTTCGTCGGCTGTGGGTCGGTCGCTTTGGAGTCAGGACCAATAGTCGCTGCGGCGGCTTGGATACGCTCGCTCAATTGACTTGTTCTGCGCTCGGCGCCGGCGCGCGTGAGATGGTACGCAGTGTCATAAAACAACTCGTCCGGATAGCGCATCTCGTCAATCTGATTCAGCTGCTTGACCTTCAGGTTTTGGTCGAGCGTCGCCTGTAATTCACGGAGAGAATCCTGGCACAGGTCGAAGGTGCGCGCTTCGACGGGTGGGTGGGCGAGCCAAACGTGAATTCCACGACTCTCGACGCGGGCGGCGAATTCGTTGATCTGGTCAATGACGTCCGGATCAACTTCCACGCCAAGCCTGGCCATGGGGGCATGGTCTTTGGCGATCATCTCCCAGTGCCCAACGACGTCTCCCTCGCGATTGAACGAATCTATGTGGTAGGGCGGGCGAGCTTCCTCGGCCCCTGTCTGCTTCAAGTAAACTCGCCACAGCCGTTCCCGCAGAAAATAGAGCCCACTGTCCAACAGGACTTTGAAGAACTGAAAGTCGCGCGGAAAATCGCGCCACGACTCGGGCGATTGTTCCAGCAGCCGGGCGATCGTCAGCGCCTCGTCCATTCGGATGTAGTAGTGATTGTATTCGGGTAGCAGCACAATCCAATCGCCGGGCTGCGCCAGCCGCTCCGCCTGGTTGAGAATGAACCCGAATCCCAGGCTGGCCTGCAAGCCAAGATTGATTGGCTCGCGATGCAGGCTCTCACGCAGCGCCGGGCTATCCATGCCAAAGGCCAGGCCTGATCCGCCGACCAACAGCAGTCGCGGGCTTGGCGTTGTCTTGGCCAATTCCTCCTTGGCGACAACCGCGGCCAGGTATGCCGTGGGCTCAGGGGCCGATAGCTGGATGGCCGTCACTAGGATGATCGACTGCAGAAATACAAACAGGCCGACTTCTGCGAGAAAACGGCTCATGATGTTGAATCCTTGCGAAGCGCCTGAGTGCTGGCGACTAGAACTGGAAATAGATGAACGGTGACGATGCGCCCGGCATGAACAGCAACGTCCCCCAGATCAAGATCGTATACAAAACCCAGCGAGCCCAACGTGGCGCCCAGGGCAGGACCAACGGATGTTCATGCCGGCGCTGCACCCACTCCAAGAGGAGAAAGCAGGGCAGGATCATATTCAGTCGCCGGCCCACGACCACATGCTGCCAGGCCGAAGGATTCGTCAGATCCATGCCGATCTTCTGGATGATCGTCATCGACTCCGTCAGGGTCTGAGCCCGGAAGAAGATCCAGGTAAAGCAGATGAACAGGAATGTCCCCAGGATCTTGGTCAGTGTCCACCACCCAGGCCAGAGGGCTTCGCCACCGGGCGTGTCTGTTGGTTTCAGGTGGTAGCGAGTCCCTCTGAGCACGGCCGGTAACAACGCCAGGCCGTTCAAGAAGCCCCAGATGATGAAGTTCCAAGAGGCGCCATGCCACAAGCCGCTCAACACGAACGTGAGCATGACATTTCGCATTCGCAGCAGGGGCCCGACCAGGCTCCCTCCCAGCGGGAAGAAGATGTAGTCTCGAAACCAGGTCGACAGCGAGATATGCCAGCGCCGCCAGAACTCGGTCACGTCTTGTGAGAAATAGGGATAGGCAAAGTTCCGCATCAATTCAAAGCCAAACAACCGCGCACTGCCCGTGGCGATGTCCGAGTACGCGGAAAAATCGCAGTAGATCTGAAACGCAAAGCAGAGGGTGGCGAACGCCAGTTGCACGCCGTTGTACGCAGTGACGTCGCCATAGCAGAGGTCGACCGTCAGCGCAAAGTTGTCGGCCAGCAGCAGCTTTTTCACAACGCCCCAGATAATCTGCCGGCAGCCAGAGCGAGCCTGATCCAGATTGAAGCTGCGTGAGGCGCTGAATTGCGGCAAAAAGTGCGTCGCCCGCTCGATCGGGCCGGCAACCAACTGGGGGAAGAAACTAACGTAGGCCAGATAATCGATCAGGTTACGAGAGGCCCGCATTTTGCCAAAGTAGACGTCAAACGCGTAACTCATCGTCTGAAACGTGTAGAAGCTGATCCCAACAGGCAACGTGACCTGGATCGTGAATTCGCTCATCGGAATCCCGGCAGCCGCGGCTACTGCGCGGATATTGTCCGAGAAAAAATTCGCGTATTTGAAAAAGCCCAGCATGCCGAAATTGATGAGGCAACTGAAGAGTAAGATCAACCGCCGAGAGCGAGTTGTCTTGGACGTCTCAATGCCAATCGCGGCGACGTAGTCCACCATGCTGGAGATGAGCATCAGAAAGCAAAAACGCCAATCCCACCAGCCGTAGAAGAAATAGCTGGCCGCGGCCAACCAAAAATTCTGCTTCACTCGATCGCGCAGCAGCCAATAAACGGCGAAGACCGTAGGCAAAAACAACAAGTACGTGAGCGATGTAAACGACATGCAAAGTTGTCTCGCTGGAGTGGCAGCCCACGTGACCTAAATCAAAAGGCCTGATACAGCACGACCGTTCCCTGGCTGTTGTACAGCAGTGCCGGCACGGTCAACACGACTGTCACGAAGACGACGAACAACAGCATCTGCGTCGGATGCCGCCGGCCGTAATCATCGACGCGCTGCGACCAGGTAATTTTCTTGGCTTGTTCTGGCATGGGAGAGCTCGGAAGAAGGCGTTGAGACGTTGAGGCTTTGAGGAAGAAAGACGGCGGCGATCAGGTCGTGTTACGCACTCCGGAATAAGACCTCGATCGCATGCAGCGTCTTCACCATATCGGTTGGGAAGAACAAATACGTCAGGCAGGCGAAGTTCAGGTTGACGAAGATCGCCGCCGCGCGAATCTGCGGATTCTTCAGGTACTCTTTGTGGCCTTTCCGGCCGCGGGCGCGGATGATGGCCAGCTCCCACAATTTGACCGCGCCGACGCCAATGCCGTTGAGAATGCCGAACACCACCCAATTGATCGTCGAACCGTGCCAGACGCCGGCCAGGAACAGCGCCAGAAACATGAAAACAATCGAGAGCGGCTCGGCCAGGTTCGGCGTCCGTTCGACGGTGCCCTTGTAGAGCGGCATGAAGATGTAATCGCGGATCCAATGGCTGAGCGTGCGGTGAAAACGATTCCAGTAATCGATCATGTTGCGCGCCAGGTAAGGCTGATCGAAGTTCTCCGGCATGCGGATCCCAAACAGCCGCGCCCCGGCGATCACGATGTCGCAATAACCTGAAAAGTTGAAGTACAGGTACGCCGGGAAGGAGTAGAACATGATCGCAAAGTAGATCAGCTTTTTCGGCGCGGAAAGCTGCACCAAGAAACCGCGGCTGACCTGGTCCAACGTCGATGACGACAGCGTGTAGGCGTAGAAGCAGGCCGTGCCGATTCCGGCCAGCTTCAGCACGCCCCAGTTGATGCGCAAGATCGTCTTTAGCAGCTCGTGGCGGTCCGCAATGATCGGCTGCGGATTTTGCCAGAACTCGTGAAAGTCTTGAAACCGCTGAATGGGGCCGGACAGAATGCCGAACAGATTAAGCTGGTAGTTCAGGTACGCGCAGAACGTGCCCCCTTCGATCTGATCCTGCATCGCGTCGACGATGAAATGGATCTGCCGGAAGAGCATGTAGCTGAGGCCGATGATGCCGATCGGGTGTTTGATCAGCGACATCGGCAGCGCCCATTGGACGTACTCGTACTCTTTCAGCACGAGAAACGCGGCGACCAGCGCCAGCAGATAGCCGGAGAGGAGCCAACCGCTCGGGCGTCGTCGTAACGCCATCGCCACGACGTAACCGCTGACGAGAAAGACGGCCAGCGCGGCCAGCGACGGCCAAAAAGACTTCGGCGCCTGTGCTTCGCCGGGCAGCAGCGACCAGAGCGCCAGCGCGTTGGCGACCGAGAAGGCGGCCAGTCTCGGCCCCCGGCCTGGCAAATGAAAGAAAAAGGCGCCGCAGACCAGCAGCAAGAAGATGAACTCGATGCTGGCGACGCTCATCCAGCCTTCCCTAGCTTCTTGGCGATCAGGCGCAACAGGCCGCCGACGTTTTGATCTTCATCCTTCATCCGCGAGATTTCGGCCATGGCGAACTTGACCTTGAAGTGCTTCTCGAGCGCCACGATCAGGTTGATGTGCGCCGTCGAATCCCAGCCGTCGACATCTTCGGCTGTCATCTCGTCGCGCAGCACAATGTCGTCGTCACCAAAGACGTCGCGGAATACCTGTTGGGCTTCTGTGCGGATCTCGTCCACTTAGTTAGTCCTGGTTGTGGAATGTTCGAGGGGCGACCAACGGAAGCCCCGGATACGCGGAGTCTGGGCGCTTAGCGCCTGATCCCATTGGCGCCTCGGCGTCAAGACGCCTCTTCCTTAATAAACACGGGCAAGGGCTCGGCCGCGCCGACGTCGAGATTCCAGCGCGTGCGACCGTCGTCCTCGGCGATCTTGGTCAAACCCAGATTCTGGTAGTGGTCTTTCACAATCACGTTTTTCGCCGTGGGAATATACTCGCCGACGATTTGCTTCAGGCCGCGCTCCCACGCGATCCTCACCAATGTATTGAGCAGCAGGTTCTCGACGCCACGTTTTAGCACGCGACAGCTCATCAGCCAGGTGTCGATCAACAGCGTATCGTGATCGACCCTCGCCAGCAAAACGCTGATCAATCCATTGTCGCCGAATTTGTCCTGCAAAGACACGGTGCGCGTCACCCATTGCGGGTCATCGGCGATCGCCTGCACCTCGGCCGCTGAGCGGCGGCGCGTGGTCAGATTGAACTGGTTCGATTTGTTGATCAGCTGCGCGGTTCGCTCCAGCGATGTCGCATCGACCGGCGCCACGTGGGCGATCATCGACAGCGACTTGAGAAAGTCGTCGATGTTGGTGGCGGATTCTTCCTGCAACTGTCGCTGGGCGTTCGCCTGGTAGAACTCGGTTCGCTTCAGGTCTTCGCTGCTGAGCGAGACGACCTGAAACGCGCGTAAGCTTTCAATCGCGGCGATGTAGCCAGCCGGATCTTCCGGCAGCTCAGGCACTAAGACGTCCGGGGCGAACTGGCGCACCAGGGCCCGCTCGGCCGGGTTATCATCGACAAAGACGAGCGAGTCTCGCCCGATGTTGAGCGCCGTGGCGATCCGCCGCAGGTTGTCGGCCTTGGGCTCCCAATTGGCGACGAAGCAGGAGACGTCTTCGAGCCTGAGCGCCATCTCGCGATGCTTCTCGAAGACTTCTTTGGCGATCGATTCTTCGTTCTTGCTGCACACGGCCAGGATCACGCCGCGATCCTTTAGACTCTTAACGTAACGCTGAAAGGCGAGGAACGATTCGCCTTCGGGATTTCCCTGGCCCAGCCGGATGCCGCCTAGGCCGTCATCGCCGATCACGCCGCCCCACAGGGTGTTGTCGAGATCGAGCACCAGGCATTTTTTCCCCAGCCCACGCAGCGCGACGATCAGCGAGGCCACGCTTTGGCCATATTCGACCAGGCATTCCGGGTCGCAGGGAATCTTGGCGTGATGGAAGAATCGCTCGTCGCCCCAGCGGGCCCGGCCGATCTGGGCTGACAGCTCGTCGAGGTCATGAATCGTAACGAACGGTGGAGCTCGATCCTGAAACGCCTGGTTCACCGCGGCGCCGTAGCGACGCAAGCTGGTTGGATGTCTCAGCTCGAAGTTGCCAAGCTGCCGCCAGGCCGGCGCGTCGAAATTGTTCTGAATGATCTGGCAACCCAAACGCTGATAGGCGGTGTTCCAGAGCGACAGCCAGTTGTCGACTTCGGCGTCGATCAGCGAACCAGTCTGAGCCGGATCGCCATGCAGCGCCGGGGCGCCTCCCAGGTCTCGCCAACTGGTCGCCAGAAACAGCACCTGGGGCCGGAACTCGTACAATCCGGAGGTCGGATCGAGGATCTCCTGGCGAAAGACGCCGAAATCGGCCTCGTAGACCTCGGCCTCGATGCCGGCCGCGAAGAGACTCAACTCGATCATCGCGATCAGCTGGCTGGTCGTAAAACTACCCAGCACAGCCAAACGCAGCGGGGCGCTCTGGCCCGGTTGATCTTGCAGACTTTTTAGCACGCGATGCAGATTCAGGGCCGCGGTGTAGTCGAGGCCCGGCGAGATCGCGCGGCGCAACGTGGCGGCCGCCGCGCCGTGATCGCCGGCTTTCACCGTGGCCTTGAGTTGCTTCACGAGCGCATTCAGGGCCGGCTTCTTTTGCGCAGCGTCGGCCGTGATGTAGGCCTCGAGCAGGTCATCGAGCGCTGGATGTGTCATGCCAACCGTTTTGAATGCTGAGCGAACGCTGCGCGAAATCCGCGGCGACTACTTTCTGCCGACCAGCGTGATGGATAGCAATCGCGAGATCAGGCGGCCACGGGCCAGCTTGACGCGCAACTTGCTGGGCAGCATGTTCAGGAAACCTTCCAAACCCAGGATCATGAACATCGGCACGCGGACGGCCACGTTCTTGATCGCCACGTAGAACGACACATCGGAGAAGCCAACCTGCTTGAACAGTCGGCTCAGTTCGCCAACGGTGTATTCCTTGAGATGGAAGCCGGTCGCCACCAGATCGAACGCGGCGGAAATATCGTGCGGTCCACTCAGCCGGTTGGGCGTGATGCAAACATACAGCCCACCGGGCGCCAGCGCGCGATAGATGTTCTGCAATTGCTCCGCGGCGTCGTCCGGATGGAGATGTTCCATCAACTGGTTGCTGTAGGCCACTTGCACGCTGCCGGGCTCGGCCGGAATGCTCTGTCCGTCGGACAGGACCAGTTTGAAATTCGGTGGCGCGGTAAAGCCCTTGGTGATTTCGTCCGAGACGTCAACCGCGTACACCTGCCTGGCGTGCTTGGTCACTTCCAGCGCGAACGAGCAATCGCCGGGGCCGACTTCGAGAAACACGTCTGTCGGCTTGATGAAGCGCTTGGCGAAGCTGAACTGCCGCGCTACGGCCCGCGCTTTGGCTTCGGGCGAGGCCTTTTGCATGAGCTGCGGATGCATTGGCACGCGGCGCAGCATCTCGTCGTAGACTTCTCCGAACAGCTTGCCGCGCTCGTCCTTGGTCGCGGTTCGCAGCCGATTGGCCAACTCCTTTTCGATCTCGTAATGCTCGCGCAATTGCTCGAGCGTTCGCTGATCCGCCATCTACGTTACTTTCGAGAATAGTGAAGTCGGAACCGACAGCCGCGGGTTCGCCGTGTCTTGCAGCGGCGCACGCAGACTGTGGCGCCGGCAACCGCGAGCGAGCAAATCGTTATGTTAGCCTAGGTTGGACAGCCGCACGACCTGGCCGGCCGAGCCGCGCGAATCAGACCGGAGTCGGGGTCGCCGACGCCCGAAAAGCGTTGATCACCTCGCCGGCCTCGGAGCCGCCGCCAAATTCTTCGAGCAACTGAAAGCGATCGCCTTCTTTGCGCCAGATCGCTCCCTCCTCGACCTCGTGCGTGGTAAGTCGATTGCGCGACACGATCAACAGCCCACCTTCTACCAGGTAGGCATGCAAGTGCCCCGCGGCGCAGCGCATCTGGTCAGCCGAGAAGTAATCGCGGTTGAGGATGTTCGAAGCCCGGCAGACATTCAAGCGGTTCACCAGTTCTGGCTTGCGCGCAAGCGCGCTCCATTCCAGAACTTCAATTCCGGCGTCAGCCGTCACGCGCGGATTGACCAGCGAAAAGCTGGCCGTCTGCGGCATCGACTCGCGAAAGTTCTTGCGACCGAGGTAAAACTTGCCGAGCGTCCGCGAAATGGGGTTGCGCGTTCTGCTGACGCTCGATAACTGGATGGCGAGCGGACCAACACGAACCATCACCGGCGAGCCATCGGTCATGCGATACTCGACGACTCCGGCCCGGGCAAATCGCAACAAGTAGCAATACAAGTCCACCATGCAGGCGTTGACTTTGACATTCAACGCCGCGCGTAGATGCTCGACCAGATCCTGCGTGGTGATGCCATCGGATCCGCCCAGGTCGAGCAGGTCGACCTTGTCGGGCGCCAGCTCGCGCAACCGCGCGCAAAGCACGCGGTTCGTTTCACCCAAACGATCCGGGTAGGTCAACTTCCAAAACGGGCCGATGCGAATGCTACTGACAAACGCGCTGAACTCGCGCTTCAGTGCGCCGCCGTCATCGGTCGTCTGCCGCGCGAGCTGATCACTTAGCGTTCCCAATCGCTCAGGATCTGGGAACGTCAGGCGAGAGCGCAGCGAGTTGGGCGCCGCCAGTTTTGACGAAAGCCATCTCAGCACGGCCGCAGCTCCCCAGCCCGCAGGCTCGGGCAGAATGTTGTCTTGGGCATGGTATGCGTAGTCTTGGCTGACTGCAGTTGAGGAGATTGCCTCGCGCGACGATCGGCGTGTGTCTCGTCAGGCGCCGACCGCGGCGCTCAGAACGCCGGCCGGCGGCGCTGCTGCGGACCGATAACGGGTTGCCGGTTTGGGATCGGCGCCGGCGCACTCTTACCGACCGGCAGGTCGTAGTACGACGTCAGCAGCATCACGGCGAAGATCGGTCCGAAGTAAACGGAATTCATGAAGGCGTGACTGACCAGCGAAGTTACGGCAATAATTCCGGTCATCGAAACGACCAAAGCGCGGTTTTGCACTTGCTTGCAGCGCAGCCCCATCCGGAACAGCGAGGTCAGGAAGAACAGATAGCCCAGGAGCCCCATCAATCCGGAGTTGCCCCAGACGTAGAGGTAATAGTTGTGCGGACCGAAGCCGGCGCCGAGCGGGACGATGCGTTCCATGGCACGGTGCCCGCGCCCCAGAATGGGATCTTCCATGACGCCTTTCCAGCCGTAACTCCAGAGCATCAAGCGGTCGTCGCCGCTGCTACCGACGTCGCCTTTCGTAAACGACGTAAAGCGATCGATGCGACTCGACGCCACCATACCGGCCTGTTTGGCAAGTATTGCCAGCACCACGGTGAGTACGAGGACCACGACGAACCCAAATCCAATTCGGGCCAGCATTTTCCATTGCTTTGAGGCGATGGCATAGAGAATGGCGCCGACAAAAAGCATCGACAGGCCGCCGCGTGACATCGACGCCAGGACTCCGCCCAATAGCAACAGCCGGAGGAAGTTGGCGAAGAATTTTGATTTGAAGTTACAGATCGTCGACAAGAAGAGGCCGAACACGCAGATCTCTGCGCAGCTGTTCGGATTCACCCAGAAGCCGGCTCCGCGACCTTTCTCAATGATCCAGTTCCCGAACGTATCCGGACGGATGACCTGCACGATGGCAAAGGCGCCGCCAATGGCGAGCACGATCACTGACAGCTTGATGAACATCGAGAACTTGTCGCGCACGATGGTCCGCGTCGCGAGCAGCGGAACGCCCACCAGGCTGATCCAAAGCTTGATGACGAGCTGGATGAGCTCGTAATCCCCGATTCCCAGTTCGCGCTTGCTCCCCAGGCAACCACCAATGGAAAACAATGTCCAATAGGTCCAGGCGCCGACAAAGTAGATCGGAAATTTCTTGCCGCGCCGCCAGGGGATGATCAAGAAAGCAGCCGCGCCAAACGCGATTGGCTGGACCGGGATCTTGTCGTATTTGACAAGCTTGGTCATTAGCCCGCTGACGTCGATCAACGAAAAAATATAGAAGCCGAGAAACGCCAGCATGACGATCGCCGAGACCCGTTCCTTGGAAACGGGAACCGCGCCAGGGGTCCACATCCCCGAGCCTGGCATGCTAGGCGCTGGTGCTGAGTACCTGGTCATAAAGCTCGTAGATTCTGGCTAAGGTGTTTTCGACTGCGTACGCTTTTGCGGCGCGGTCGCGCGCCGCCAGACCATGACTGGCGGCAATCGCCGGATCCTGCAGGTAGCGTTTGATTGCCGCTGCCATGGCTGCCGGATCTCGCACCGGAACCAACGATCCATCGCGATTATCATCGATCACATCGCGGACGCCGCCGACGTCGCAGCCGACGATCGGCAGCCGGGCCAGGGCCGCTTCGATCACTGCGTTCGGCAACCCCTCGATTTCCGAAGGAAAGACGAACAGGTCAGCGCACCGCAGCAGTTCCGGCACATCCCCCCGCATACCCATGAATTGTACAACATTGCCCAGCCCGGCCTGAAGGACTTGGCGCTCAAGTTCTGGTCGCAGGGGGCCATCCCCCACCAGGCCTAGCTTCAAACTGCCGCGAGCATCGCCTAGCTGGCGCACGGCCTCTACCAGGTCGCAAACCCGTTTCGTTTCGACGAATCGCCCTACGAACAGCGCCAGGCGATCGTTGGGCCCCAGGCCGAGCGAGGACCGCATCGCGACTCTGTCCAGGGGCTGGTCGAAACGGGCCGCCTCGTGACCGTTGGGAATGACCCGGATGCGCTGTTTAGGGACGCCCTGGCTGGCCAGGAAGTCTCGCGAAGCCTCGGAGTTCGCTGCAAAGCCACTGCATTGCGTCCGCCGCATCCAGGCTTGTAGTGGTCTTAGCCACGGGTGCCCGACAAGCGTCGTCGCCTCGGAATAGACGATCGGGGGTTTCGCCCGAAAGATCATCCGCGACATTTCCAGGTAGAACATGATCGCGGGCAAAAATCCGTGGAACAAATCCGCGTCGATCCTGGCGATCTGCCTGGCCGCCTTGATGGCAAAGCGAGGGTCGAACGATCCGCTGCGCTGCAGGCAGTGGATCTCGACGCCGGCGGCTCGCACGGCCTCTTCATACTCACCACCGGGGTACAGCGTCCAGATCTGCGGAATGTAGCGCGAGCGGTCCATGCGTTGGCAGAGCATGGCCACATTGCGCTCGGTCCCGCCGCGACCGAGCGTATTGATGAACAAAGCGACACGACGAGGACTCATGCGGTGCTGAGCTTCCACCAATTGCAGTAACCGAACGGTGCGAGAAATTTCACGCGATCCATGCTCGCAAATCGTCGCAACAACCACCGATCGTCGGCGCTCATGTGCGTGAGCGTTCGGGGCGCAAGCGGGCCTCGCTGGCGGGGGGCGGCGCGCCTTGAGTGGGTATCGTCTCAGCCAGGATTCTCCGGAATTCCGCGGCGACCACTGTGCCCTGGAACTGGCGTACTGCAGCCAGCGCATTGCGCACGAGCGTCTCGCGTCTGGCGGGGTCATCGCGGAGGCGGTCGATGGCGGCCGATAGCGCCGCCGGATCCGGCTGTTCGACAATTTCGGCGCAATCGCGTTGGCGCAGCCAGCGCGTCAAAAAGCTATTCGGCGGCGAATGGGCCACGATCGGCCGTCCAGAAAGCAGGCTGGGGATCGTCCGCGTGGGGAAGATTGTCTCGTACTCGATCTCGCTCAGGCCACCCGTAAGTCCGTGAGGAAACAGCAATATGTCGTGGGAGCGCAGCGCGGTCGTCACCTGGTCGTACGGCACGCAGGTATGCTCAATCCGCGGACCGCAGACTCCGACTTTGGCAAACATCCAATCCGGAATGCCCGAGTAGGTGGTTAGCACACAGTCTGACCGACTGTTGACGACATCGGCGAAGCGGCGGGCCGCGTCGACGTTCGATTCGTTGAGGCTTCCCATAAACGCCAGGCGGAGTGGGGAATGCGGCGGTGGCGGCGGCGCGAACTCCGGAATCGACTCATCGAAGGTGTGCACCAACGGCTCGAAGCGCACCTGCGGATAAATTGGCTGGTAGTGTTGCTGCATCCCTTCGCTCATAACGAACACGACGGGGGCAGCCTGAAACACGCGTGGCTCCAGCCAGTCCGCAAATCGCCTGGCGATCCCGGTGCGGTTCTCGCGATAGGTGTTGTGAAAATAGGGATACAGCGGCAGTTTCAACCGCTGCGCGGCCCGATACGCGGCGTACAGAAAGAATTCGTTCGGAAACACGCCGACGATCGCGCCGCACTTTTCCTGACGCGCGATCTGCACGAGCTTTCGTGTGATGCGCGGCAGCGTCAGCCAGCGCGTCCAGCGAACATACTTCTGTCCGCGCTTCGGCCAGGTCCATTCCTGGTTCACGTAATCCACGCGCGGCAGCGCCGGATCTCGCTGGTAATCACCGAACCCGGCCCACACTTGTCCGGCCAGAACCATCTCGCTGGGGCTGAATTGCCGCGACAGATTCTCCGCGATCACGGACGAGCCATTGACCGAGGGAGGCATCCCCCACGAGACGAACAACAGAGGCCCGTTGGTCGGTGTCACATTACTCTCCGGCACGGAACAAATTTCCTCGTTGCAGTGCGTGTTGATAGTTCGCCTGATCCGTCCAAGGCGAGAACTCCAGGGCCTTTAGGCGCGCTGCTGTCGTTCGACTGCCGCGACCATCTCATCGACGATTTCTTCCAGACTGTGTTTCAGGCGCCAGTCTGGAAAGTGCGACTTCAACTTGCGCAGGTCGGAATAGTAGCAGATGTGGTCGCCAATCCGGTTTGTTTCGCTGTACGTGAGCTGCGGCCTTTTGCCGCACACCTTCGCGATCATCTCAATGCACTCCAGCATGCTGCCCGCGTTTGTCTTGCCGCCTCCGAGGTTGTAGACCTCGCCCGGCCGCGGATGTTGGGCGAATTGCCAGAACGCCTCGATCACATCGCGACTATGAATCTGGTCGCGAACCTGTTTTCCCTTGTAGCCGAAGATCGTGTAGTGCCGCTCGTTCACCGCGACCAGCACCAAATAATTCAGAAATCCATGCAGCTCTACGCCCGAGTGCGATGGGCCGGTCAGACATCCCCCGCGAAAAATCCCGGTCTTCATTCCAAAGTATTTGCCGTACTCTTGCGCCAGCACGTCGCCAGCGACTTTCGATGCGCCGAATAACGAATGCAGCGTGTTGTCGATCGAAAAATCTTCGGCGATTCCCTGCTCGTACCGCGGATCAGCATAGTCGTAACGCGTCGGCAACTCGGCCAGCGGCACGTGGTTTGGCCCGTCTCCATAAACCTTGTTCGTGCTCATCTGAATGAACACGGCGTCTGGAGAATGCCGGCGGCAGGCCTCGAGCATATTGAGCGTGCCCACGGCGTTGACGTCGAAATCATCGAACGGTCGCTGCGCGGCCAGGTCATGGCTCGGTTGCGCGGCTGCGTGCACGATCAACTCATACTTCCCGGCCTGCAGCATCGCGTCGACCCCGGCGCGATCGCGAATGTCGAGTTCATGATGTGTGAACCTGCGACAAGTGGCTTTCAGCCGGTCGCGGTTCCAACTCGTGTCACCCTTGGGGCCGAAGAAATCTGCCCGCATATTGTTGTCGACGCCGGTGATGTCAAAACCCAGCGCGTCGAAAAACACTACGGCTTCAGAACCGATTAGTCCGCTCGAACCTGTTACAAGTACTCGAATGGGAGTCTCTCCGCTTTAAAGACGCCGTAGGTTTTGAACATACAGCCGCTGTTTTGGCGAACGGCCTGGGATGGCCAGTGGCTCAGGCGCTAGGCGCCAGCGCGCGGCGCTTTGGCGCTTGACGGCTGGCCAGGTCCGCCAATAACTCGGCCGTGCGTCGTCCCGCCTGTCCGTCGAGCGAGTTGAATTGCTGCCGCAGGATCGCTTCTCGTCCGTCCGCGTCCAATGTCGGATCTGCGACGTAGGCGTCCGTCATGCGGATGAAGTCGTCGATTGTCATCGCCTGGGCAATTCCGCCCGTCTCGAGGATCGTTGCGTAGTGCGTGTAGTGCCGGAACCGGCTGGCGGTCAGTTCCTTGGTAAACGGTTCATCGCCATCGAAAAACGTATTGATCACCGGCGTGCCGGCGCATGCGCCGTCGATACTGAACGTCGAATTCGGCGTGACAACCACATCGGCCGCCACCATCAGGTTGGCCAGGTGCTCGGCGTCTTCTTTCGGCAAATCCCAGGCGAGCGCCGAGGACTGCACGGCCGGCTCTTCAATCATCACATCGGCAGCCGCCAACGATCGGAACGGTTCCAGCGATCGGCTGTACTGACCTTTGACGACCTGCGGATGCAACCGGACCCACAGATGCGGCTTGCGCTGGAACCGATTCTGCCGCATCGCCTTGACGATCGAACGGAGGATATTGACCTCGTGCGGCAGCAATTGTGGATTGATCGTGCCGTAGACAATCAGCGGCGTGTCATCGGCGATGCCATGGCTGCGGCGCCAGGCCAGCCGATCGAACCGCTCGCGCCAGCCGTGGTAATGATCGAATTGCGCGGCGCCGCACCACTGAATACGATTCGCCGGAAAATTATGGTATTTGACCGCTTCGCGAGCCATCAGATCGCTCCACACCAGCAGATCGTCCGGGATCGCGCCCATGTAGCCCTTGCTGGTCAGGTTGTCCCACGAGAGCATCACCGTGGCGGTCGGCATGCGCAGCCGTCGGGCGGCGCGCAATAGATGAATATCGGACGGATTGTATCCCGGCGTGCCGGTGACGATCAAATCAGGCTTGTATTGGTGTAGCAGCTCGTCGTATTCCGAGCCGTTGAAGATCGTCCGCTCGGCGGCGATGTACGCGCGCCGCAGCGCCGGCACATTCCCTAGCACCAAATTTCCGGCGCGGGCGATGTAATACCGCTTGGGCGCCTGCCGGCGGAGGACTTCATTTTTGAAGTTCAGCGTGCCGCCCAGTGATGGGTTCATCAGCAGGTATTGCCGCAGCGTGATCAGATGCCCTTCGAGCCGCGATTGACGCTGGGGCATCTCGACCACGGACACTTGCGGATGCGCAAACTCGCGGAGGAAGTATTCTTCCTTGGCGTCCGGTTTGCAGATGATCAACCGCGCGCCCGAGGCCAACAGCGTTTCGGCCGTGCTGGAGCGCAGCAGCATCCGAGCTTGAAAACCGTGCGTTATATTGAAGAGGATCGAAGTCACAGCGTTGTCTCTCTCGGGGCGGGCCGCTTGTGTAAGTGCGATTTACGAAGCGACGGGGGCGTTCATCAACTGCTCGGCCAATGCCACCGACCGCGCGTGATCGTAAAGATCCGACGCCGGATAAGGGATTGGCGATCCCTCGCGGACCGCGGTGATGAATGCTGTCGCCAGGCCGACCAGCCCCAGCTTCTGTCCTTTGTCGTTCGGAAAACTCGTCGGCAGATTTCTGGGTTTTGATCCGCGGACGCGCACCCAGCCCCCTTCGAGCGGAGCCAGTTTCACCTCGACATGATCGCCGTGCAGGCGGATCTCCCACTCGTCCGTCGATGAGCCAAAGTTGTTGAAGCTGACCAGGGCGCCCGATGAAAAGCGATACATCCCCATCAGGTTGCGCTCGCCGTCATGCAGGTCGACCGCGGCGACTCCCATCGTGTCAACCGGATCGCCCGCGGCCAGTCGCACCACGTCGACGGGGTGAATCGCGTGAGCGATGGTCCACAGATCACACACCTCGGGCAGGTGCTGACCTTTTGCCTTGCGCTCAGCCACTGGCGCCGGGGCCATGACCGTGACGCCAATCAGGCGACCATAAAAGTTGATCGTTTCAATCGCCGAGAGAACCGACGCAAAGAAACGCCGATTGACCGCGGCCATGGCAATTAAATTCCGCTCAGCCGCGAGATCTGCAAGCGAAAGAACCGCCTCGGGCGTAAACGCGACCGGCTTCTCGGCCAGCACGTGATAGCCAGCGGTCAGTACCTCGCGTGTGAACTGTTCGTTCATCGTCGGCACGACGGCGATCACGCAGGCGTCTGCTTGCAGTCGCTCGGCCAATTCTTGCCAGTTATCGCCATGCTCGACATGCGGGCCGCCAGCCGCGTTCAGTTCGCCGGCCAGCTTGGCCGCCTGTTCGGCTCGGCGACTTACGATCCCCACCACGCGCGCGCCGGGAACCTTGCGAAATGCCTGCGCGTGGGCCTGCCCCATCTTGCCGGAGCCGATGATCAAGATTCGCACTTCGTTCGTAGGGCGGGCCGCGCTAGGCAAAGGGAAACGCCTCCTGTCGAACTTCGCCCGTCAGTGGTAGCTCGACCCAGCGGCCGTTCTCGCGCGCTGAGACCTGGCAGGCGATCGCCGCTTCGAGCGCGGCGCGGCCATCTTCGAGCGAGCAGCGTGGCGCCTTGCCTTGGCCCAACTCCAGAATCGCCCGCGCCACCGTCAGATCCAAGCTCGACGTCAGGTATTGCGAATCCCAGGTGTGCTCGCCGGCGCCGTACATTCGCAACTGGCCGCGCTCGCCATCGATCTCGATCCGACCGCGATCGCAAGTGACGATCATCAATTGCTGGCGATACTGCAAATTGCCTGACAGATCGAGCGAGAAGCGAACGCCGTTGCTGAGCTTGGCCTCGCAGCGCCCCGCGTGATCGATGAATTGCGGACCACGATCGACTGGGTGCAGTTCCGGGTCAAGCTCGGCCCGCAGCTTGACGATTTCTGCGTCGAACAGATACCGCGCCATGTCGAACAAGTGGGTGCCGATCATCGCGAAGCCGGCGCGGCCGTATTGGTACGACGCAGACCTTGGCGGACCGAGAATCTGCCGATTGATCAATCGCTTCAGGCCTTCGGTCGAAGGCAAGTAGCGACGCACATGATCCACCGCCACGCGGCAACCGGTACGGCGGCTGGTTTCGACGAGCGCGTCTGCGTCGGCCAGACGGTTGGTGATTGGTTTTTCGAGCAGGATCGCCCGCGCGCCCGATTCCATGGCCTTCGTGGTAAGCGCAAAGTGGCTGGGCGCCGTGGTGGCGATCGCCAACACGTCTGCCTGCGCGGCGGCGGCCCAGAATGCGTCGGAATCCGCCGGCACGTTCGCCTTCGGCCAATACTGACCACGGATCTGTTCGGCGGCCTCGCGCTTGAGGTCAAAGATCGTCGTCAGTTGCCAGCTGGGGAGCAGCTTCATCGCGCCGGCGATGGTGCGGCCTTGAATGCCGCAACCGACCAGCGCCACGGTCTTCGGCTGACCGTCCAGCCGCGCCTCGACCGAAAGCTTCGCTCGCGCCAGCGTGTACTGTTCGCGCAACACCTGGCCGCGCAGCAGAATCCGCTTGGCGACGGTTTTGGCGAGACTGACGATGCGAGCCATATGCTAGGCGTTCTGACCTGAGTGTATTGTCTGCGAGTGGGTCAACGCAGCGCTTCGAACAGCGAGGCGTAGGCCCTTTCGATCATGCGCCGCCCGCGAGGGCGCTGCGCCGCGGCTCGCATGAAGCGCGTTAGCAGGCTCTGTCGCTTCGGTTCGATCGCTTCGATCTTGCGGGCCAGCTCCTGTTGATTGGCGACGTTCTTCAGCAGGGCGATCTCTTGCCCATCGAGCGTGTTGCCAACGTGCCACACGAATGGCTTCGACAGGCTCAGCCGCAACAAGCCGAGCTCGTTGATCCGCTGGTCCCATTGCTCGTTTTCGCCCCCGAGCGAGCGATCAGTTGAAACCGGCAGCAACTTCATGACCACATCGCGTGGCATCACAAACTGAAAGTGCGAGGCCGAGGCGTAGGCCGTGACGTCGCCTCGCGTCATCCGCACGTCAACGTAATTCGGATCGTGAAAGATCTCCGATCCATGATGTCCCAGGCTGCGCTCGTGCTCGTCGAGATATTCCTGCGGCATGATCGGCCCGCGCTCGACGGCTAAATTCGGCGCCGTGTCCGCGTAGGCCAATGTGGCGCTGAGGTTCGAGATCCGCATCGAGTTCATCGTGCGCATCGGCCGACCGGTCACCGCGCCGACATTGTCGAAGGTCTTCAAAACCCGCAGCGATTCGTCGAGCCAGCCAGGGCCAAACAAAACGTCGCTGTCCGTGTATGCGATGTATTTGCCGGGGCAGGCCGGAAACAGCACGTTGAACGCGCCAGGTTTGCCGTGGTTCTCGGCGCTGCGGATCAGAATGTCGATCTTGCCTTCGTCGGCGAGCTGTTCCAAGTAGCGGCACGCCTCGGGGCAACTACCGTTATCGAAGACGATCAGATCGAAGTCGTCGCCGCTGTTGGCCTGAATGGTTTCCAGGCAGGCGCGCAGCACATCCATGGCGCCCGCCCAATACGTGGTCAGCTCTGGGATGTAGACCAGAGTGCAGACAGACACTTCGCTCGGAACGAACGAGCGCCGCGTCAACTTCATCGGATTGTGACCAACCCGCGGCATGCGTCAGGCCCGCTATTCCTTGAGCCAGGAGTGATGGACGTACAGGGGGCCGTGCTTGCGCGAGACTGGCACCTTGCCAGACCCGAAGACGTCGGCCTCGATCACCGTGAACTGATACGCGCCGGTGATATAGTCCGTCGCGGTCGAGTCGAGCGACGCCCACAGGTCGACTTCGTACGTCCCGGCGTTGAGCGGCAGCTCAGGGAGCGTGGTCCACAAGTGGCCGGTCGTTTTCGTTAGTTCGATATGCTCGCCGGTCAAAAAGTTGCCCATCGAAAAGAGCAACTGACCGTGCAGGTCTCGCACGGACATCGAGATCAACAGCGTCGGCTGGCCACTGAGCTGCGGGGCCGAGTACTCGACGTGGAATGAAACTTCGTCGCCCGAAATGACCGTGTTGACCGGCCCTTGATCTTCGGCGCCAATCCAGGCCTTGGTGAACCGCATTCGGCCGCTGCCAGAGCGATCGCCGCGCTCGCCGAGGTCTGTCGCTTGCGTGCCGCGGGCCGCGCTCATGTACGAGGTGATGACCTCTTGCACGGGGCCATCGGCCACAACCGTTCCGGCCGAAAGCGAGATCGCTCGATTGCAGAGATGCGTGACCGCCGGCATGTTGTGGCTGACGAACAGCACCGTGCGGCCGGTGCGGGCGACGGCGTCCATCTTGCCCAGGCACTTTTGCTGGAACTCGACGTCGCCCACGGCCAGCACTTCGTCGACGACCAGGATGTCTGGCTCCAGGTGGGCCGCCACGGCGAACGCCAGCCGCAGGTACATCCCGCTCGAATAATGCTTGACTGGCGTGTCGATAAAACGAGCGACGTCGGCGAACTCGACAATCTCGTCGAACTTACGGGCGACTTCGCCGCTCCGCATGCCGAGGATCGTGCCGTTGAGATAGACGTTGTCTCTACCCGAAAGCTCCGGGTGAAAACCGGTGCCGACTTCGAGCAGCGAGCCCATCCGGCCGCGCACCCGGGCCACGCCGCGGGTTGGTTCGGTGATTCTCGACAGCACTTTGAGGAGCGTGCTCTTGCCGGCGCCGTTGCGACCGATGACGCCGATCACGTCGCCCCGATGAACGTCGAACGAGACGTCCGAGAGCGCCCAAAAGCTGTTGCTCTCGTCCGGCTCGGCGTGCCGCGCTCGCAGGGCGCGATAGGGGCCTGTCACGACGTTGCCGATCAGGTCGCGCAGCGTCTTGTAGCGCTCTTGCTGCGCGGCAATCCGGTATTGCTTGCCGATCTTGTCGACTTCAATGACGCAGTTGCGTTCCATGATCCCGGTGATCGCCTAGTCTTTAGATGAGGTCTTTGGCGCCATGACCACGCTTGCCGTGGCCATGCGAAATCGATCGTACAAATTGTTCTGACGCGGCATGCTCACGCCAGCGTGAGCATGGCACCTTGCATGCGAAAAAGAGTCGCGTCCCCTTTTTGTCTACACCACGTCGGCAAATCGCCGTTCCATGCGTTTGTAGTAGTACAGGCCACTGATCAGCAGCACGCTGGCCACGATCAGCGCTGGCCAGAAGGTCACGTCGAGCGGCTGATCGATATCCAACAGCGTCCAGCGAAAGCCTTCGATGACGCCCACCATGGGGTTCAATCCGTAGATGGCCCGCATCGGGATTTCAAAGCCGCCGATTTCGTACGTCAGCGGCACAATGCTGGCCGGATAGACGACAGGCGACACGAACATCCAGAACTGCGTCAGAAAGGGCAGCATGTAGCGCACGTCGCGGTACTCGGCGTTCAGGGCCGATAGCCACAACCCGGCGCCCAACACCGTGCAGACCAGCAGCATCATGATCGGGAACAATAGCAGCACGCGCGGCGTGATATGAATCCCGTAATACTGCATCATGCAGAACAGCACGACCAGCGTGATCGAAAAATCGACCAGCCCGTCGATGGCGTTCGAGATCGGGATCACGAGCCGCGGAAAGTAGACTTTTTTGACCAGGTTCTGGTTGTTTACCAGGCTGTTGCTGCTCTGCGTCAACACGTACGAGAAGTACGTCCAGGGCGCCAGGCCGCAAAAGCACCAGACTGGGTAGGGGACGCCGTTACTCGGCATCTTGGCCAGCTTGCCGAAGAAGATGGCAAACACGGCCATTGTCATCAGCGGCTGCAACAGCACCCAGGCGGCGCCCAGCACGGTTTGCCTGTAGCGAACCTTGATATCGCGCCAGGTGAGAAAAATCAGCAGATCGCGATATTGCCACAACTCGCGCAGATTGACGAACGACCAGCCGGTCGTCGGCTTGATCTCGACCAGAATCTTGCTCGGCGCGGTGTTGTCGACGTTCGGGCGCGGGTCGGTCCGCGCGGGGGCCGGCTGGTCGAGCTCGTTCGACGTTGGTTGCGTCACTGCGGTATCTCCTTCACCCACGTCGTCAGCCGTCGATCTGCGTCAAAGAAAACAAGGCGCCTTCGGCCAGTGCCCTCGCTGGCAGCGACGCTGTCATTACGCTGCCGGCCGATCAAAGTGGCTCGACCTGGCAGTCGTCGAGCAACACCGAGGCGCCGCGCTGCAAGAAATTGACTGCCACCAGCAAACGAGTTTCATTCGCGCGGCGGATCACGACCCCTTCCATTCCCAAAAACGCGCCCGACCGGACGCGCACCGGGCGGCCAGCGTCGAGCCGGGCCTCGGGCGTGAGTGGTTCACCGCAGGCAATCAATTGCTGGATCCGCCGCAGGTCGTCAGTCAGTTGCCGACCGTCCGGCACTTCCAGACAGCGCGAGACACAGTTGCTGGTCATCGCCGCATAACGCTCACCGCCGGCGCCGTACATAAAGACGTAGCCGGAGAAGAGCGGAACGTGCGAGACGCGCACCCGACCCGATGGCGCCCGCGATCGCTTGGGCACCACCGGAGCATAAAACGACAGCCCGTGCGTGTGCAGGCGTCGCATCAATTGCTTCTCGCGTCGCGGCAGGCTGTAGAGCGCCCACCAGCGCGCGTCGGTCTCGTCGCCGACCGCTGCTCGTTCGAACAGGTCGGCAGGGTGAAGGCTGACTTCAGGGGCAAGAATGGGCATGGCGAAGAAGGCTTTAAGGCTGTGAGGATTTGAGGCTTTGAGGTTACGAGGCAGTGAGCGGAATGAGGTTATGAGGTCGACGACGAGCAACGCCCCTTCTTCCTCAAGTCCTCAACGCCTCAAGGTCTCAAAGCCTTCCTTTGGCGCGCACTCCGTTCCCGTGGGCGCCAAAGCGTCCTTTTTTTTGAGCGGTTAATGCGTATCTACGTGGGCTGCCGCCGAACGTTCGCCGGGCCGATGATTTCTACGCTAAGAATCACCGCGCTGTTAGCTGGCTGTTCTTCGGAAGTCCAACGCTAGCCTAGGTTACGGACCATATGGCCGCAAACCTGGCAAGGCCCCGGCGCGAGCCAAAGCAGGGCATCCATGCTCCGGAAAAACTCAGGCGATCACTGCCCGACCGGGCTTCGTTCGATGTGCAGGTCCAACACCATTCAAACTACCCGTCCCATGCGGCATTGTCGATGGGCCGGGGGGTCAGATTGACGTCCGGGGGGGTATTCAGAGGTCGAATGGGAAGGTGGCGCAGATTCTGCGCTCATCGGGGCCGATTGGCCGGTGGTGAAGTGGGCGGGCAAAGGGTGAATGTGAGCAGTCGGACCCGACTCGCTAACCTGCTGCTCACAGCTCGCTCACAGACGGTCCGGTGAGTTGTGCGGATTGTGAGGGCCTTGGCCACCGCTCCGCAGCGTCGGCCGCGCCGACTCACCGGCGCGTTACTCCGGCCCGTCGGCCAATTCCAGATCGGAGGTGGGCGTGACATTCAAAGCAGGCAACGCCTGGGTGATTTTCCGGATGCCCTCGGAAGTGACTTGCGTCCCTTCGACGCGCAGCCAGCGAAGCCTGGGCAGACCGGCCAGGCGCTCCAACGTGGCGTCTGTGATTGCCGTCCCCTTGAGGTCGATCAGTTCGAGGTGTTGCAATTGCGCAAGCGTAGCAGCCCCGGCGTCTGTGATTGTCGCTCCAGTGAGAAACACCACGCGTAGTTGCGGGAAGCTTGCCAAGTGTTGCATGCCGGCGTCTGTGACGGCGGAAGTTCCCATTTCCAGAAACTGCAGATCCGCGCCGACAGGTGCAAACGCTGCGAGCGTGTCGTCGTTGACGCTCCCCGCGGACATTTCACTCCATTCCGAATCGAACTCATGGAAAATGGCGTCCTCGGTCGCGTCATCGATCTCGATCCAGGCCGGATCTTCTGGCGCGACGTAAAATGAGCTGCCCGACGGACTTCCCGTCACGTAGCGGCAATGCACTGCGAGCACCCGCTCGGTCCACTCCCCAATGCCAACGCGATGCCACCAATCCTCGGGCCGCTTGAGGACGATCGATCCGTCAGCCGAGGCGACAGCGGTTGTTGCCGCGCGGACGGCGCGAATGCGATTGCCGACTTTGCCGCAAAAGATCGCGGCGACAGTGACTACGATGAGCATCGTCGCCAGACTGAATCGCCAGGGGCGCTTTAGCGCGAGAAACGCAGATGAGAAGGAACGATCCATCGTTACCCCAGCGATTGAATCCGAGTAGGCACAGCAGGCAGAAGGCCGGCTTAGAATAGCCCGTGAGGGGCTTAATTTGCTATGGCAGAACGCAGAGAGGTACTGCTAGCAGTCCGGATCGGGCGTGACCTTCAAATCAGGTCGCGCCTGTTTGAGCTTCCGGATTCCATCAGGCGTGACTTGGATTGCCTCAACACGCAGCCAGCGAAGATTCGGCAAGCCGGCCAGGCGCTCCAGCGTGGCGTCTGTGATCGCCGTGTCTTTGAGATCGAGTACTTCCAGATTTTCCAACGACGCTAGTGCTGCAGCGCCGATATCGGTGATTCTCACGTTGGTGAGGAACAGCATCCGCAGATTCGAGCATCTTGCGATGTGTCGCATTCCATCGTCGCTAATCGATGCAGACGCCAAGTCGAGATACCGTAGGTCTGGCCCGACCGCGGCGAGTAGCGCTAGTGTTTCATCATCCAGTTTGCCCGGACGTCTGCTCTTACTTCTCAACATGTCGTATTCTGAGAAGTAGTCCTTCGGAAGCGGTTCGTTGTCATCCGGCCAGACAACGGCCTCAAGCCTTGAGTGATAGACGTGCCCTGTTGAATTTCCAAATTTAGTCGTGTGGTCGCAGCGGATGGTTTCGACGCTCTGGCCCCATTCGTCCAGGCGGAGCAGATCCCATAGTTTTCCGGGACGCCTAATGATCGTCGTTCCGCCGCGGGCGATTACGTTGTCCACGACCGCGCGCATGGCCCGCGTGTGACGCACGCGATTACCAACGACCGCGCAGAATACCGCCGAGATGGCGACTAGAACGAAGAGCGTCGCCAGATTGAACCGCGTGCGTCGCTTGAGAGTTGCGATCGCGCGAGAGATGAAGCGGTTCATTATTTCGCACGATTGGCTAAGGATGCAGGCCGCGCCCAGCGAGCGAGTTTTCTCCGCGGCTCCGCGCCTCTGCGTGCGACTCTTCGTGACGCAGCGTCGAGCGCGCTTCGCGGCTCGGCGGAAGCCTCGCCCTCCCGGAACGCGTTATCGCAAGCCTCAAGCCTCAAGCCTCAAGCCTCAAGTCCTCAAGTCCTCAAGTCCTCAATCGTCACCCGCGTGTGCTCGGCCGCGGCTTCTTCGGCGGCAAATGTGGCTTCGGTGACGTTCCAGAGTTCGGCTGGCGGGATGAGCGGCGGGCCGCCTTGGGTGACGCGGTCGATGAACGCCACGATTTCGGCTTCGTGCCCTTTGTCCTGGCGGAAGAGGTTTTGCTTTTTGAAGCCGGGCCAGCCAAAGCCGCGCAGCTTGCGAAAGTTGTCGAGCTCCAGCACGCGCCCTTGCGAGAAGACGCGCAGCGCCTCTTTGGGGAACGAGCGATGCCCGGCCGCGAAGTAGTGAACGTTGCCGAGCGAGCCATCTGCGAACGACAGCAGGATGCTCATGTGGTCATTGCGCGTTGGCAGGCCGCCGGTGTCGCCGACCATCACGGCCTGCACGCTGGTGATTGGCGAACCGATCAGAAATGTCAGCAGGTCAACAAAGTGGCAGCCTTCGCCGATGATGCGGCCGCCGCCGACGGTTGGATTGTGCATCCAGTGGTCGGCCGGAATATGCCCGGCGTTGACCAGCATTTCGACCGTGGCCGGCTGCGAGCGTCCGGCGAGCAGTTTCTTCATCTGCACGGTTTGCGGCGCGAAGCGGCGATTGAAGCCGACCATCAATTGCAGGCCGCGGCTGGCGGCGTAGGCTTCGCGAACTTTGTGCAATTCGCCGCGCGTGATCGCCAGCGGCTTCTCGACAAACACATGCTTGCCGGCCGCCAGCGCTTCGACCACCATCGACGCGTGCAGGTTATGCCGGGCCGTGATGAACACGGTATTGATCGAAGAATCGGCCAGGATCGTCTTGTAATCGGTCGTGCTGCGGGCGAAGCCGAACTTGCGCGCGGCGTAGGCTGCTGAGACGCCGGTGGCGCTGGCGATCGTGATCAGCCGGGCTGGAGTTTTCTTGAGCATCGGCAGCAGCGCGCGGACGGTGAAGGCGCCAGCGCCGATGACGCCCACTGATGCCTGACCAGCGGCTTTGGCCGGCGTGGCCGGTTGCACGTACGTGGGGTTAGGCGTCACGCGGCCGGTTTGCGGCGCGTCTGCCGGATATTCGAGCACCACGCCCAACTGCGCGCGGTCGGACTTTAGCAGGTCGTAGGCCCGCGCGGCTTCGGCGTGTGGGATGCGGCTGGTGATCAGGCGCTCGACGTTTAGTCGGCCGGCGGCCATCAGCTCGAGCGCCGCTTCGATGTTGCGCTGCTCTGTCCAGCGGACGAAGGCGTACGGAAAGTCGACGCCTTGCTCTTCGTAGCGCGAATCGTAACGGCCAGGCCCGTACGAGCAGGAAACCTGGAAGCGGAGCTCCTTCTCGTAGAACTCGGCGCGGTTGAGCTCCATGTTGACGACGCCCACCAGCACGATCCGGCCGCGCTTGCGAGACATCCGCGCGGCCTGGCTGATGATCGTGTCTTCTTTGGCCGAGGCGGTGATCAGCACCGCGTCTACGCCTTGCCCTTTGGTCTGGGCAATCGCCGCGGCGACGGCATCGGCCGTGGCGTCAATCGCCACGGCGCCAAACTCGGCCGCCAGGTCGCGGCGCGATTTGTCCGGGTCGATCCCCAGCACGCGCACGCCGCTGGCCGAGAGCATTTGCACGGCCAGCAGACCAATCAGGCCAAGTCCGAAGACGGCAACCGTTTCGCCAATCTCGGGCTGGATGAGCCGGATGCCTTGCAGGCCGATCGACGCGACGACGGCAAAGCTGGCCTGCGCGTCGGACACGCCGTCTGGAATCTTCGCGCACAGATTGACCGGACGGTTGACCATCTCGGCGTGGCCGCCGTTGCTGGCGACGCGATCGCCGACGGCAAAACGCTCGACGCCGGGACCAATTTCGACAATCACGCCGGCGTTCGAGTAGCCCAGCGGCATCGGATCATCGAGCTTGGCGTTGACCGCTTCGAGCGCTGTGAAAAGTCCGTCGGTCTTGATCTTCTCGAGCACCTGGCGGACTCGTTCCGGGCTTTGCCACGCCTTGGCCAGCAATCCGGCCTGGCCGAACTCGACCAGCGCCCGCTCTGTGCCGGCCGAGATCAAACTGGCGCGCGAGTGGATCAACAACTGGCCGCGGCCGGCCGTTGGGCAAGGGACGTCCAATAGCTCCAGGACGCCCGAACGAAAGTTTTGCACGACTTGTTTCATGGAGATTTCAAAACCCGCCGGCGGTCTGCTTTGCGTCGAACAATAAGTGCGCAAGGTGCCATGCCCACGCTTGCGTGGGCATGTTAAGAAATCGTTAGTGCGACCATTTGGTGAAACCACATGCTCACGCAAGCGTGAGCATGGCACCCATGATTGAAGCCGGTTAGCGCCAGGTGCCGCGGGTGTCGACGATGACCTTTTCTTGCAGAATCTTGCGGGGCACGTCGCGGAACTGGCGATGGTCTGTCAGCAGCACCAGCATCTGGCATTGGGCCAGCACGTCGGACAGCGAGTGGAGCGGAAACTCCGTGAACCGCTTGGACGAGATATAAGGATCGCAGGCCAGCACTTCGCCGACGCCGACCTTGCGCAGCTCGCGGACGATTTCCAGCGAGGGGCTCTCGCGGAGATCGTCCACGTCGGCCTTATAGGTCAGCCCCAGGCAGCCGATCTTGGGCGAGCTGAACTGCCGGGCCAGTTTGATCACATGTTCGACCACGTGATGCGGCTTGGCGTCGTTCACTTCGCGCGCGGTGCGGATCAGCGGCGTGTATTGCGGCGCGGCGTGGACCAAAAACCAAGGGTCGACACTGATGCAATGCCCGCCGACGCCAGGACCGGGCGAAAGAATATTCACGCGCGGGTGCCGGTTGGCCAGGCTGATCAACTCCCACGGATCGATATCGAGGTGCTCCGCCAGGATCGAAAGTTCGTTGGCGAACGCGATGTTCACGTCGCGATACGAGTTCTCGACCAGCTTCGTGACTTCGGCCGTTTTAGCGCTGGTGGCAAATACGTCGCCGTTGACGAATGTCCGGTAGAACTCGAGGGCTCGCTGCGCGCAAGCCGGCGTGATACCGCCGACGACGCGATCGTTCTGCACCGCTTCGAGCAAAATGCGGCCCGGCAACACGCGCTCTGGGCAGTGGGCGACGAACACGTCGCGTCCGGGCACAAGCCCTTCGGGGATCGCGCACGGCAGAACGACGTTATCCGTCGTCAGTGGCGGGCTGGTCGATTCAAGGATCACCAGGTTGCCCGCGCGGACGTGTGGGCGAATGGCGCGCGACGCCTGCTCAACATAAGACAAGTCCGGCGAGTGGTCCGGATTGATTGGCGTGGGAACGCAGATGATGAAGATATCGGCCGGCTCTGGCGCCAGGCCGGCTTTCAACTGTCCGCTGTTCACGGCCGAGCGAACCAGGATATCGAGATCAGGCTCTTCGATATGAATCTGGCCGCGATTGATCGTATCGACGACGTCTGGCCGCACGTCGACGCCAAAAACGTGATAGCCCTTGTTGGCCAGAATGCTGGCGGTTGGCAGGCCGATGTAGCCCAAACCCATCACGCAGACCTTGGTCTGGGTGGGGACGAATCCGCGACCGCTGCGGTACGACTCGTGGCCTGTCTCAGAGCTCATCGTTGCCAACCTTGCGCTAACATGATATCGACAATGCGTCGGGCCGCCTGGCCGTCGCCGTAGGGGTTCACATCGAGCTGACGGCGGGCGTATTCGCGCTCGTCTGTCAGCAGCCGCGCGACCGAGGCGACGATCCGATCGTAATCTGTACCGACCAACTCGCACGCGCCGGCGTCGAGCGCCTCGGGGCGCTCGGTCGTGTCGCGCATCACCAAAATCGGCTTGCGCAAACTCGGCGCCTCTTCCTGCACACCCCCAGAGTCTGTCAGGATAACCGTCGCACGGTCCATCAACCAGACAAACTCCGGATAAGGCGCCGGCTCGGTCAAGTGTACGTTTGGTTTGTTTCCCAACAGGCGGCGGACCGGCTCCTGCACGTTAGGGTTCAGATGTACCGGATAAAGGAATTGCACGTCCGGGAATTGCTCGGCCAGCGTGGCGATCGACCGGCAAATGTCCTGAAAGCCCTGCCCGAAGTTCTCGCGGCGGTGACCGGTGACGAGCACCAGCCGGGCGTCGCCCAGCATGGCGTATTTTTCGCGCCAGGGGTTCTTCCCCGCGCGCTCGCGTTCGACAGCCCAGAGGAGCGCGTCGATCACGGTGTTGCCGGTGACATGAATCGTCGACTCCGGCACGCGTTCGTCACGCAGGTTCTGCGCTGAGCGTTCGGTGGGAGCGCAGTGGACGGCCGTTACCACGCTGGCGACGCGGCGATTCATTTCTTCCGGCCAGGGCGCTTGCAGATTGCCGGTGCGCAGGCCGGCTTCGACATGCACGAACGGCACGCGGCGATAGAACGCGCCGAGCGCCGCGACCATGACCGTGGTGGTGTCCCCCTGCGCGACGACGCAGTCCGGCTCGAATCGCGCAAGGGCCGCGTCGATTCCTTGGAAGCAATTCGCGGTCAGCTCGGCCAGGGTTTGATTCGGTCGCATCAGCGCCAGGTCGAGATCGGCCTTGAGACCGAAATAGTCGGTCACTTGCTCGAGCATCTGCCGGTGCTGCCCGGAGAGGCAAACGATCGGCTCAATCTGCTCGGGTCGGCGCAGGCACTCGTGCACCACCGGCGCCATTTTGATGGCCTCGGGGCGCGTGCCGAAAATCAACAGCGGGCGGAGCTTCGACAAGGGAACAACCGAAGGAGAGGGAGAGCGAGGTGGTTAGTACGCAACGGTGTCACGAAAACTTCCGCGACGGATCACAGAGAGCGACTCAAATGCTGCAAGACTTGTTCGTGTGCCACTGGCTCTGCCAGTGCTGGTCGGTCGCTACGAGAATTGCAAATCTAAAGTCGACGCGCCGGCACGCCCATCACCGTGGTGTCGGGCGGAACATTTCGCAAAACCACGGTGCCGGCGCCAACTCGCGCGAAGGCGCCAACGCGGGCGTTTGGCAGCACCACGGTGTGCGAGCCACAAAAGACTCCTTCGCCCAACATTGCGCTGCCGGTGATATCCGTGTGGCTGTTGAGCGTGCAGAACGAACCGATCTGAGCGTCATGGCCGACGGTGACCTTGAGATTCAAATGCACATGGTCGCCAATCGTGACGTTGGCCGTCAGTACGGCGTTCGGGCAGAGAATTGAGCCGACGCCGATCGTGCAATACGCGCCGATGACCGCCGACGGATGAATCAATTTGGCGAACTCGACTCGGCCACGCAGCTTTTCGACCACCTTCTTTTTGATGCGCGGTTCGCACATTGCGACGAAGGCGCGGTCGTTGGGACCGAACTGGTGCTGGTCGATCGAACCAACGACGCGAAGGTCGGCCGGCTTGCCGCTCAGTGCATGCGGGTTGTCGTCGAGAAAGCCGACCAGCTCCAAGTCTTCGGCTGCCTGGCAACAGTCGCGTGCCCACGCCGCGACTTCGCGACCGAAGCCGCCGGCGCCGACGATATACAACCGTTTCTTTTCCATGCCCTCAACTCCCCAGCGGCGGAGCTCGACCGCCTTTCGAATCTCGCGGGTGTTTGCGGTCCGCGACAACCTGCAATTTAACTATAACTGTCCGTTAATGTGCGGAATATCCACCGTCGACCGTCAGGCAGGTTCCGGTGACCCACCGAGCTGCGTCCGACAGTAAGTACGCAACCGCGCCCGCCACATCCTCCGCAGCGCCAATCCCCAAGGGGTGCATGCGTTGAACGTTTTGAATGTGTTCTTCGCCTAGCTGTGCGAGATGTTGGCGGGACATCTCGGTATCGACCACGCCTGGCAGGATCGCGTTGACGCGGATCCTCGCTGGCGCCAATTCCAGCGCCGCGGCTCGCACCAGCCCCACCAGGGCGCCTTTCGAGGCGCAATAGGCGGTGAGGCCCGCCGCGCCCAACACGCTCATCACCGATCCGATCAACACGACCGAGCAACCCGCCGGCGCTGCGGCGCCCCGCTTGGACATAGCGGCGGTCAACATGGCGGCCGACAGCGAGTTGGCGTTGAACTGGTCGACAAAGTCTTTGCTCTTCACGATCCGCAGCGGCGCGGCGCGCTGCACTCCGGCCGAATGGACAACGCCGGCAAAGGGCCCCCCTTCGCCGGCTAACTTAGACACGAACGGCGCAATGGCGTCGGCGTCTGTCAGGTCGAACTGCAGTGCAAGGTGCTTGCCCGCAGACAGCGACGCGAGCGTCTCATTCAGCCGCGTTTCGTCACGGCCCAGGCAAACCAACTCGGCGCCCAAACTGGCCAGCAGCACCGACGTCGCTCGGCCGATGCCGGAGGACGCTCCGGTCACCAGCACGCGACGCCCTGACAGATTGAACGGGTTATCTGGCATTCAATTTGGAGCGCAAACGCAGAACGATCGAGAGCCGCGGTTTTAGTTGGTCGCCAGCTTGAGGAGATCACTGACGGTCTCGCACTTGCGAAGCGCGTCCACGCTCACCCGGCGATTGAAGCTTTCGTCGATCAGCGCAATGGCCGACAACTGCCCCACAGAGTCCCAGCCCTGCAAGTCGGCCAGGCGAGTCTCCTCGGTGACCGACGATTCGTTTTCGTTGAGGGCTTCGGCAAGTCGTCGCACAAATTCGAGTTTAACGGCCGGCATAATTTTCTCTTTCCGTCACGCGAAAAAAACTAATTCGCAAAAAGCACAGTGTAGAGACACAGTGTAGAAGCACGTGTAGTAGCGTCCCAGCATCGAGCCGTCGGACATGACTCCGATCGGAGCTGACTTCAGCCGGTGAGTACGCCGCGGATTCAACCCCACGGACATGCCCCCGGTGTTTGCAAAAAACTTATTCGGCCAACAAAACCAAAGGCGGTAGGCAGCATGGGCCGATCGAAAGCACCGCCCCACCCCAGGCGAAGCCGGCCCCGAACCCGGCGAGTAACAGCCGCTGCTCGCCCGAGCTAATCTTATCGCGCAACTCGGTGGTAATGGCCAGCGGGATCGACGCACTGCTGGTATTCCCGTACTGGGTGAGGCTTAAAGGGGCCTTTTCCGGCGGAACCCGCAGGCGTTTGGTCAATTGCTGGATCATGAAGCGATTGGCCTGATGCAGCACAAACGCGTCGATTTCGGCTGCTTCGCGGCCGGCCGTGACCAAGGTCCGTTGGATCATGCCGGGGGCCTCACGCAGGGCAAACGTAAAGACCTCGGCGCCGTCCATAAACAGATCAGCGTCTGCCCGAACGTTGCCGCCGTCGCGCTCGGTCCGCTCGCGCGTGGCTGGGGACGACGGCACGCGGAACGCCCCGGCCGGCACCGCCAGGCATGTTGCGCCGCTGCCATCGGAGCCGAGTTCAAATGCAATCGGTTGCGCGGACTCATCGTGTTCGAGCGCGGTCGCCGTGCCAGCGTCGCCGAAGAGCGACGTCACGGTGCGATCTTGCGGAGAGACCACGCGACTAATCGTGTCGCCGACCAACAGCAGCACTCGTTTGCAACCGCGCGTCAGGCTGGCCGCGATCCACAATCCGTAGATGTAGCCTGCGCAGCTCTGGTTGACGTCGAACGAAGCGCAGCGCTTCGATAAGCCCAGGCGGTGTTGCAACGAGCAAGCAGTGGCGGGCATGAATTGATCTGGGGTTTGCGTGACGAAGATCAACGCCTCGATCGAGTCGCGCTCCCATCCCAAGTCATCCAGTAAGCGTGTCGCGGCCGCAAAGCACAGGTCGGAAGCGCAAGTTTTCTCAGACGCCACAACGTGACGCTGCTGCACGCCGATATTCTGGCTGATGCGATCGATCTCCTGCTGACCGAAGATCTGCGCGTCGTCCGCCAGTGTGCGCACGTTCTCAGGCACGGCACTGGCGATGCCGGCGATGCGAACCTGAGGAATGATGGCTGCCGTCATGAGTTCTTTGGAGCCGTTTCGCTCGCCGCGGCGCGCATCTTTTTGAAACGAGCGCCATGCTGCGGGCCGCTGGCGACCTGCACTTTGACCGGAATCTTGAACATCTCCAAACGGCCGACGCAGAATTGCTTCAAGCGGCGGGTGAACGCGCGCGGGTCTTCTTCATCGCGGAGCGCCACGCGCACACACACGATCTGGCCGGTTAGCGCGTGCGGCTCGGCGTAGACCGTGGCGTCGAGCACGCCGTCTAGTTCCTGCACCACACCTTCGACTTCGGCCGGGTAGACCTTTTGGCCGCCGACGTTGATGATCTCGCTCTTGCGACCGAGGATCCGCAGGTACTCGCCGTCGACTTCGACCGAGTCTCCGGTGATGAACCAACCGTCGGCCGTGAAGGGACTAGGGGCGTTCAGATAGCCGAGCATGCTGGAGCGGGCTTTGATTTCCAGCAGACCATCTACGACGCGCGTTTCGAACCCCTCGCCGCCGATTTTGACCCACAGCGAGTCAGAGCTCTTGGATTTCGACCGCAGAATGCCCACTTCGGACAAGCCGTACGTCTGCGTAAGTTGCACCTGCGGAAACAACGCGTGAAACCGTCGCAAGGTGCTCTCGGGCATTGGCTCAGTGCCGTAGGTGACCGTCTTCAAACTCGACAGATCATGCCGGGCATGGGCTTCGCTGATCAGCACCATGTTCAAGAACGTCGGGGAAGTGGGCAGCAATTCCACGCGGTAACGCGCAACTGCGCCCAGCACACCGTCGGCCGTGCGATCATCGACCGTCACCAGGCAACCGCCGTTGGCCAACGTGTAGAGCATCGTGTTGATGCCGCCGATGTGGTCGTAAAGCAAGAAGGAAATCGTCCGCAGTCGATGCCGCGGCGTGTGGAATTTTTCGAGGATGTTCGTCAGATCGTGGACCGCGGCCTTGCTCTTGCCGGTCGATCCGGACGAGAACAGCACCAGGCCCGGGTGACCGGCGGCGCGGAGCGTCTGAAAATACTCGTGCGACGCAGTTACGGCGGTTTGTTCTACGTTGGCGACATCCGCGCGGTCGATGGCGATCACCCATTCGACCTCGGCGATCTGCAACAGCTCTGCGCGCTGTGCCGCGACGCTCGATGTCAGGGGCACCAGCACAGCGCCATGCTCGATGAGCGCCAGGAACAGGGCGACGGCGTTAGGCGAAAAATCGGCCTCGATGGCCACGACGGCGCCGCGGGGAATTCCACGGCTGTTGATTTCCGCGCGCCAATGCTCCACTCGCGCGAGCAGGTAGCTGTACGAAAATACCTGGTCGCGCCAGACGATGGCGTCGGTATCGCCGGCGGCCTTGAAGACGTCGACTAGGAACTCTATCGCCATCAGACGCCACCCAAGTAAATGATCTGTCCGGTCACAAAATCGCTTTCCGGTCGCAGAAAGAAATCGGTCACATTGATCACATCGCGGAATTCGCCAAAGCGGCGAATCGCCTGGCGGGAAATCAAGGTATTCAACTTTTCCTCGGGCACGCCGCCGATCAGCGCTGTGCGGATGGGCGTGGGGCCAATCGCGTTGACCGTGACACCGAAGTCGGCCAGCTCGCGAGCCAGGATCTCAGTCAGCGAGACCACGGCGGCCTTGCTGGCGGCGTAGATCGCTTCGCCTTCGAGCTTCAGCGGCGTGGCGACCGACGCAAAGTTGACGATCCGGCCGTATTTTTTGGCGCGCATCAGTTTGGCGGCTTCGCGACAGAACAAAAACGTCCCCAGCACGTTTGTCCGCAGCACGTCGGTCACGCTCGACAGCGGCGTAGTCAGCATGTGGTTCATGCTGGCGATGCCGGCGTTGTTCAACAGCGCGTCAAGCCGGCCGTACTCTTTGCGAACGGCGGAAAACATCGCGCGGACCGCGGTCTCGTCCGACACGTCGAGCTGAAAGTGGCGATACGCTCCGACGACGTCGGTGACGTCGCGACGGCTGCAACCAACCACCTGATAGCCTGCGCGGACGTAGTGCTCGACCAGTTGCCGGCCAATGCCGCTGCTGGCGCCGGTCACAATGATGACGGGGCGATCAAGCATGCGGCGTCTGCTTCAACAATTCGGCCACGTAGTCACGCAAGGTGTTTACCGTGCGAAATGGGCTGCGGCGGTGCGACATGGCCCGTTCGTCGGCCAGGGTCAGCGTGACACCAAACTCGTCTTCGATTTGTTGCTCGAGCGCCACGACCAGGTTGACCAGGCCAAAGGAGTCGAGTCCGCCGGCGGCGCCTAGGAGGACGGCGTCTTCGCGCCGCGTGATCCGCGCGTCTTCGGGGAGCAAGGCGTTGACGTCTTCGATCGCGTTCCAGATCAGTTCGGTGATGCGTTCTGTTTCGTTTGTCATGTCAGATTTGGGTGTGCGCGCCGGCCGTGGCGTCGCGGTTTAGCCTCGATACGCGGGGAAAAATCCAGCCTGCGGCCCTTCGTCTCGCAACGATCGACGTTTCTGTTCCAACTGTTGGTACATCGACGGTTCGAAGAGCAATTGCCAGGTGAAGTACGCATGACGCAGCGGCGAGAAGCCGGCTTTGAACTCAAACACCGAGTCTTCCTTAGCGCCGAAACCTCCGCCCAGGTGCAGCGCCCGATTACCGCGAGCTTTGCCCCAGGTGCAGATAAAGTCAAACATCATCTTGGATGGTCGGACCTGCAAGGCGGAGTTGAGCGTGCCACCTAAATGATACTGCACGATCCCATCGCACTCGGTGAAGATCCCGCCGCACAACACGTTACCGTCGCGATTGCGCACAATGCAGACGCTGAGCTGGTCACCGAGGGCCGCTTTCAGCCCTTGGAAATAATCGGCCGCAAAATAGTAGTAGCGGCCGGCGCCAACGCGATCCATCGTCTCGTAGTAGATCGGGGCGAAAAGCTCCAACGCTTCGGGGCAGGGCTCCATCGACGCTGTTATGCCTTCTTTCTTCTTCTTGTGAATATCGCGGCGATGATTCTCGCGGAAGTTGCTCCAGATCTGCTCCGCGGTCAGTGTCAAATCGACGGACACCGTGCGCCCGCGCTCGACGATTTCGCCGCCGCTGCGATAGGCGTCATCCATCGAGTTGAGCATCGGATGCATGCGAATGAACCCGCTGACGCAACCGCGCCGGTACATCGCGCCGCACCAATGGTGGATCGCGTGTCGCAGAAAATCGTCGTCGCCAATGATCAGCGGGCCGGGGTAGCCATAAGGGGAAACCAGGTCGAACAGCTCGCTCGCGCCGTCTCCCAGCCAGTTGATTCCGCGGAGCGGCCGCATGATATACGGCAGGAAGAACATGTTGTCGTTGCTGTCCACGACAACCGACGCTTCGGCCTGGCCGCCGTCCATTTTCGCCGACAGCTGGCAGTACGAGCTGAAATGATAGAAGTCGTGCGGAGCCCTGCGCAAACAGGCATCCCAGTGGGGGTCGCCAGGTGTCAGGAACTTGACTTCCACGTTCAGACTTTCTCGGGACGCTTCGGGGGAGTCGGCCGCACAGAGCTGTAACAACGAACTGCATACGCCAATTGGCATATTAAACCCTAGCTCGGCGAGCCTCTAGACGCATTTGATGGAAAATCTGCGCCGACTTCATTACGGTTCTGTAAGTTTCCAGTCCCCTCGAAATCCGGCGCCGTGGCGTGCCCTTCGGCGCTGATCCCGTGCCGGGTGATCAGCTTGAGCACGGTCAGCCAGATGATTTTGGCGTCGAGGAGGAAACTGACGTGATCGACGTACCAGACGTCGAGCTCGAACTTCCGCTCCCAGGAGATCTCGTTGCGGCCGTTGACCTGTGCCCAACCGGTGATGCCGGGCAGGATCTCGTGTCGGCGAAACTGTTCCGGCGAGTAGCGCCCCAGGTAGCGCATCATCAGCGGGCGGGGACCGATCAGGCTCATATCGCCACGCACCACATTCCACAATTGCGGCAACTCGTCGAGGCTCATGCGACGCAGGAAAATGCCGAAGCGAGGCAAGCGATCTTCGTCTGGCAGTAGCTGGTTCGCGCTGTCGCGCGTGTTGAGCATCGTGCGAAACTTGTAGACCAGGAACGGCTCGCCGTTTCGGCCGGGGCGTTCCTGGCAGAACAACACTCCGGGGCCCATCCGCCAGCGAACCGCCAGCGCCACGATCGCAATGACGGGCGAAAGCAGCAGCAGGGCCGGAGCCGCCAGCAGGAGATCAAGCGCTCGTTTGCCGAACTTCTTGTACAGCGGATTGGCTTTCGAAATTCTCGGCGCCATGCGCCAGGCGAGTGACCAGTCGCACGAAGTCTTCCGCCTGCCGATGGCGATTGAAATTTTGCTCGACGTGCCGACGCGCAGACCGGCCCATCGCGCGGGCTCGTTCCGGGTTGTCACAAAGCGTAACGGCCGCGGCGGCCAGGGCCGCGTCATCGCCTGGCGGCACGAACAAGCCGCCGTCGCCATCCTCGACGACCTTGCGAATGACGCCATCAATGGCCAAGAGCGTGGGTCGCTCGGCGGCCATGTAGTCGAAGACTTTGTTGGGATACGTCGTGCGAAACATCGGGATGTTCAACAGCGTCGCCACGCAGGCGTCGGTGGCGGCCAGGATCGCTGGCATTTCGGATTTGTTGCGCGAGCCGGTGAAGATGACGTTGGTCAGTTTCAGCTCCGCGACGCGGCTTTCGAGATGGGCGCGATCTTTGCCTGCCCCGACGATCAGGAAGCGAAAACGATCGTCATCGCGCACGCGATTGGCCGCGCGCAACAGCGTGTCGAGATCGTTGGCCATGCCGAGTGCGCCGGCATAGGTGACCACAAACTTGCCGTGCAGGCCGAATTCGTCGCGGATCGGCGTGCCGTCGACGCCCAACGGAAACATATCAGGATCAACGCCGTTGGGGATCACGCTGATCTTTTCATCCGGCACGCCTTTGGCGAGCAGATAATCCCGGTAGGCGGGCGAATTGACCAGCAAATGCGTGGCGTGGCGGTATAGGAAAATCTCGACCCAACGGGCGATCTTGATCAACACCGGATTGGTGAGCACGCCGATATCGACGGCAAACTCCGGCCACAGGTCGCGAATTTCCAGCAGCAGGGGCCGCCGACGCACGACCGAAACGAACCAGGCGCTAACGGCCTGAAAGAGCGGCGGCGAGGTCCCCATCACCAGGTCAACCCGCTTGACGCGGAGCGCGGCCCAGACCGAGGAGAACATGAAGCTGACCAGCGCCACCACGCGCCAGGTGAAGCTGCGATGTAGCGACGGATAGGTGTAGGCGCGCAAGACCTTGATGCCATCGATATCCTGCTCGATCACCAGGCCGTTGCCTTCGACGGCGCGCTTGCCGGACGAGTAGTTGAACGTGCTGGCGACGATCGCGCACTCGTGCCCATCGCGCACCAAGTGCGACGCCAACTCATAGTGGCGCGTGCCGCCCGGCTCGGTCGGCCCGGCAAAGTACTGATGAATCAGCAACAATCGCAGCGGGCGGCGCGGCGCGGCGCCGGGCGCAACGGATGGCCCGGCAGCTTCGGCAGTCGATGTACTGGAAGAGGTCAGGTTCAGCCTACTGAAGGTTCAGATAGCCCGGCCGTGATTGCTACGCCGCGCTCAATCGCGGCGTAGCAAAATGGATCATGCGCGAGAGCGCACAATGGATCACTGCGAGGCGATGACTCGGACCAACTCCTGGGCCCAGTTATCACGCGAGACAGATTTCTTCTCGCTGAGGAACTTGACGTTGCTGTAGCGCGATTCGGAGTAATCCGAGACTTCGCCATTGGCGATTGCGTCCAACACCTGCTGGATGCCCTGCGGCACGGTCCATTGCGGATGGAAGTTCAGCAGGTTGCGGATCTTATTGAAGTTGACGCGATAGTTGCGCTTGTCAGTGTCGTCGGTGTTGATGATCATCTCGGCCGAGAAGACAACGTCGTGGACCAGTTCGCCGATCTGCTGGATCGTGTAGTTCTGGTCGTTGGAGCCGACGTTGAAAATCTGGTTGGCGACGATCTCACGCGGGGCGGCCAGCGCCGTGGCGACCGCCAGGGCGGCGTCGTCAACGTGGACGAATGGACGCCATTGATCGCCACCGAAGACCGTAATCTTGCCTTCGATCTTGGCCTTGGCCGTGAGCAGGTTGACGACCAGGTCAAAGCGGGTGCGGCCCGACAGACCGTAGATCGTGGCGAACCTTAAAATGGTGGGGGCGAACGTGTCAGACGCCATGCTCAACAGCACGCGTTCCGAGGCCAGCTTGGTGTGGCCGTAGAGCGAGATTGGCTTGGAAATGCTCCGCTCGTCGAGCGTCTCTTCCGTGGCGCCATAGACCGAGCAGGTGCTGGCAAACAGCATCCGCTCCACGCCGGCCGCCTTGGCCAACTCGGCAATCATGCGCGTGGCCGTCAGGTTCACCTCGATGGTCAACTCTTCGTCCAGGTTGCAGGCCGGATCACCGACGATGGCGCCCAGGTGGACGACCGAATCGACCCCCTGCAGGGCCTGAGCGACTTGCTCCACGTGGCGGAAGTCGCCGCGGCGAATTTCGAGATTCGGATGATCAATCACGGCGCGGATCGGGTCGTCGCCGAAGATCATCAGGTCCAGCAAGCGGACGTTGTAGCCGCTGTCGAGCAGCTTCTTCAGCAGGGCCGAGCCAATGTAGCCGGCTCCGCCAATGACGAGCACCTTACGGTTGACATCGCGATTCCGCCGCGCGAGCGCTGCTTGATTTTCTGGATGAACGATCTTCATCCACAGCGACGTCCAGATTCTGGCGCCGACCAACAGCCCGAGACTCATCAACCAGGACAACACCAACACGCTGCGCGGCACCGGCAGCACGTTGTTGAAGAAGTACGAAGAGAAGGCGTACAGCAAAAACCCAAGCGTCACGGCCTGGCTGACCATCAGGGCCTTGTAGCGGCTCTGGTAGGCGCGGCCGTAGGTGTAAAAACCGCCGAGGTAGAAGAGCGTCAGGCAGATGCCGGTCAGCGGCCAGCCCATCTTGAATAGCGACGTCATTCGATTGCGGAACTCGACGCTAACGGCCCCATCAGCGCCTTGATGCATCAGCGCAAAGTTCAACAGCCAGAGCGAGAAGGCGGCCGCCAATGCAATGTGAATCATGGCCGCGTCGGCGGCCATCCGCAACAACATGCCCGAAGTAAAGAGCCGCTTTTGGTTATTCACGCCGAGATCTCCGAGGTGCGTCTTCGTAGTGCGATCGGCGAATGCCCGTACACCCTGGGCGTCGAATCGCACGCCCGCTGACAATCCAGGTCAGCGCATCCGTGATGGGTAATCTGTAGCTGCAAAACCTGTTGTTTGGGTGGGGAGTCTGATGCCCCACCCGAATGGTAAACCGCCGTGGCGGACGGCCTCTTGTTCGACGCCGTCTTGCCCAGCCGTTCGTTGGCTAACGACCTTTATTTTTACGGGCGGCAGCTCAAAATGCAACGAAAAATACTTACTATCAGATAACTCTTCTTTAATCGATGAGCCGGCGCCTGACCTCAGGTTCGCCCAATCGACACAACCCTCCGGGTAGCGGGGGGGGTGATGTCGCATCGAACTCAGAGAGGGCAATTGCGTGCGGCTACAACCATCCCCGGAAGTCTTCCAAATTCTGTCGATACCACTCGATCGTCGGCAGCAGACCCGCGTCGAGATCGTACTTCGGATGGTAGTCCAGCAGCTCGCGGGCTTTGACCGAGTTGGGCGCCCGCACGCCGATGTCGCTGAACGTATGCGCCGTGGTCGACAGCTTGGACTTGCTGTTGGCCAGCCGGATCGTTCGCGCGGCCAGATCGTAGATCGTGACAGCGGTAATCGGATTGCCGATGTTGAAGTCTTCGCCGACTGCCTGCTGGCGCTCGATGCATTGCATCATGGCGTCGACGAAGTCATCCACGTAGCACCAAGACCGCAGTTGGCTGCCGTCGCCCAGTAGGGTGACGTCTTTGTTGGCGATCGCCTGCACGCAGAAACGCCCCACGGCGTTGTCTGTCTTGCGGAGTGAGCCGTAAATGTTAAACGGCCGCACAATCACCGTCGGCAGTTTGAAATCGCGATGATAGGCCCACACGATATGCTCGGCCGCCAGCTTGGCCGAGGCGTAGCAGGCCCGCGGGTCATTGCCGGTCGAGCAACTGCCGGGCGCGCCTTCGCGTCCGTCCATCACGTTGCCGTAAACTTCGCTCGTCGAGATGTTGACGATGCGTTCGATCTTCGGATTATGGCGGGCCGCCTCCATCACGTTGCGCGTGCCGATCAGAATCGTGTCGATCGTATCGCGGGCGTGGTCGATGACCTTGCGCACGCCCAGGATCGACGCGTAGTGCAGCAGGATGTCGCAGCGCGAGACGGCCTCGCGGACCGCGGCTTCGTCGCGGACGTCGCCCGTGATCTTGCGGACGCGCTCGTCCTTGGCCAGGGGGCTGTACGAAATCCCGCCCGTGTAATCGACGTCGAACAACGTGACTTCGTTGTTGTCGACCAATCGTCCTGCCACGTGCGTGCCGATGAACCCGGCGCCGCCAGTGATCAGAACCTTCTTACCCTTAATCATGCACGGCTCCTACTTCGTTCTGCGATGCGAACGCACTACTTTCAACAGCGACTCGCATACGTAGTCGAGTTGCTCGCGCGTCATTCCGGTAAAGATCGGCAACGAGAGCGCCGATCGCTCGAACTCCAACGAGTTCGGAAAATCTTCATTGCGATAGGGACCAAACTCTTTGAACACGCCCTGCGTGTGCAGTGACGGGTAATACAAGCGTGTGGCGACACCCAGGCTCGACAGTTCGTCGAGAATAGTGTCACGATCGGTGTCCAGCAAGTCGAGCTGCAGCCGGATCGTGTAGAGCTGGTAATTGATGTCTTCCGGGCGGCGAATCTGCGGGCGAATGATCGCCGGCTCGTCGGCAAACGCCGCGTCGTACAGGCGGGCCTTGTCATGCCGCACACGAACGATCTCGTGGAGCTTTGCCAGTTGGCAAATGCCGACCGCGGCCGCGACTTCGTTCAATCGGTAATTGAAGCCGAGGATGTCCCAACTGAACTTGCCGGAGTCACCGAAGTTGCGAATCAATCGGCACTGGTCAGCCAGGTCGTCGCGATCCGTAACGATCATGCCCCCTTCGCCGGTCGTCATTGGCTTGGTCGGCGTGAAGCTGAAGATGCCGATGTCGCCGATCGTGCCGGCGAACTTGCCACCGTTATAGCGGGCCAGGTGCGCCTCGGCCGCGTCTTCGAGAATGTGCAGCCCGCGTCGCTCGGCGATGTCGCAGATCGCGTCCATGTCCGCGGTTTGTCCGGCGTAGTGGACCGGCACGATCACGCGCGTCTTCGGCGTGATCAATGACTCGATGCGATCGACGTCGATGCAGTAGTTCGTCAGGTTGATGTCGCACAGCAGCGGCTTGCCGCCCAACACCATGGCCGCGGTCGCCGTGGAGATGAACGTCATGTTCGGCGCGATGACTTCATCACCCGGTTTCAGACCAAGCGCTTGCAGCGCGACCAAGAGCGCGATCGAACCGTTCGAAACGGCAATCGCGTGTTTGGCGCCCATCGTCGCGGCGAACTCGGTTTCGAACTGCGCGACCTTTGGCCCCTGGCACAACCAGCCAGAGCGAACCACTTCGGCGGCGGCGTTCGGTTCTGCCTCATCGAACCAGGCGCGCGCTAGCGGCACGGACTTGCCCACGTCACGGAACAGCCAATCTTTTGCCGGCTCGGTTTGAGGTGGCTCGCTAGCCTTCATGCGCGTCGACTTTCATCACGTGGTTTTAGTACTGAAACGTTGCCGGAAAACTTCATCGCTCGTGCGCGCTCAACGCTGAGGATCGAGGCGATCTCAGGATCAGCGATTAAACACCGCGCCCTCGGCGCGCACTCCGTTCCCGTGGGCGACACGCGCCAGTCCGTTCACTCCGATATTGCAAAGCCGCTCGAACAAGACGCGACATGCGTCACGGCTCCACGCTTTCTCGACTCGCGCCGACGCCAAAAGTCGCGCCCCGCCCCTGGGTAACAACACAACTTACCGACTCGATTCTACGGTGTGGATCCCCGCTGGGGAGACGCTTGGTCGAAATTTAACAGGGCAAACCACATCCCGCGTGTCGCAGTTTCGCAACGTGACGGTTGCGAAGGAACAACACGAGGCAACAACATCGCGGGGCCGGCATTCGCGTCGTCCGCAGTGAAATGCAGTGCCTGCGTGGTCCCCGCCCCCGCCGGGCTTCGCAGCCTGTCCGGAGGTCGCACGCGCGAACGACGCCACGAGTGTCTGCGACAATTTCGCAGGGATCATTGAGCAGCCAGCTGCCTAGGGGCCGGTCTTGGCGCCTTCCGCAGCCGGGGGCGCTGCGGCCGGAGTCGCTGCAGCCGGCGTCTCACTAGCGGCAGGAGTTGTGGCCGGGAGGACCGGCGCGGCGGGCTCCAGCGCGTCCTGGGTATCGCCACCGATGCTGGACTCGCCGGGGAAGAGTGCTTTGTTCAGATCTGGAATGAACTGGCTGAAGAAGCCAACCGAGGGATCTTCCGAGATCGACCGGCCAGGCTGCTCCAACTGACTGATGATGTACATCTTGTAGAGGGCCGGCTGACCAACGAACTCGATACGCGGCGAATCAGGGGCCACCCATTTGCCATCGGTGCTCCAGGTCCAAAAGACACGCAAATAATGCATTCCCACGTGTGTGTCTTCTTTCTTGAAGACCGTGGTGTATGCTTCGACCTCGCCAGCCGGGGTATCGATCCTGTACTTGATCGGGTTCGACATCATTTCATAGCCGGCGGCCACATAGCACTGGTCGGGCGTGTGCACGGCGACGTCACGGAAGTGCCCCGAGACGAGAAACACGGATGACTTGGCCTTGGTCGAAGAGTTCGTATATTCGCGCTCGACCGAGGCGTCGATGTTGGCTACTTGCTTGACGCGGGCGTCCATCTTCCCAAGGTCGATGCTTTTCCACGGGCCAACCTCGGAGGGGACATTCGCCAGTCGATCGGCAAAGACTTTCAATTGCTCGCTCTGGGAAGGTTTCCCCAGGATATAGTCAAAGCCGCCGGTCCAGAACGCATGCACAACGCCGGTCGATACGATCAACGCCGCCGCGATGATGACGGTCAGATAGTTTTTCATGGAGTGATCGCCCGTGGGTGGGAAGTGTGGTAGCGAGCGGGAGTGACCCCCGCCACAGGTTTGGCTGTGAAGCTGACGCCTACGCAGTGCCGACCGCGGAGGACGTCAGGAAATTGCAATCTCGTGTTACTTGCGGGCCGAGGTCGAGCGGTAGCCGGCCGTGGCCTTTTCGCCGTTGATTACGGCGCCCAGGACTTCCACTCCTACGGAGTGAAGCTGCTCGCTGGCCTCGTAAACTTTGGCGGCCTGGCTGACATCGCGCATCACGCACAGCACGGCGGCGTCGACCAATTGGCCCAACATCGACGAATCGGCAATGCTGAGGACTGGGGCCGCGTCGACAATGATGAAATCAAACCGCGAGCGGAGCATGTCGAAGAAGTCGCGAGCCCCTTCCTTCGACAATGCCTGAATGCTCTCCAGGTCATACTGGCCGGCCGCGATCATCCACAGCCCGGCGATCCGGGTTGGCCGAATGACGTCGTCCAACTCGGCCTCGGTCCGGAGCACTTCGCACAAGCCCGGCTCCAGCGGCAATTCGAACAGTCGGTGCGCCGAGGGGCGGCGGAGATCGCCGTCGATCAGCAGCGTGCGACGTCCGCCGCGGGCCAGGCTGGCCGCCAATTGGCTGGCGACAGTCGTTTTGCCTTCGCGATCCAAGGCGCTGGTGATCATCACCACCCGCATCGGTTCGCTCGCCGCGCTGTGCAGCAAGTTCGTCCGCACGGTATCGATCGATTCGACCAACAGGCTGTTCAAGTCGCCATTGACGGCGGCCAGGGCCTTGCGTCCGGGACGCGATAGCGACGGCAACGAGCCGACAACGCGAATGCCCAAGCCATTGCGGAGATCACTCGAACTGGTGATCCGGCGAGATTGGAACTCAAGAAACGCAATCGCCAATCCGACCAGGCCGAACGAAGCCATCCCGCTTAGCCCAACCAGGCCCAGCTTGCGGCTAATACCGACGCTTTGCGGTGGCATGGCGTCGCCGTATTTGGTAACGCGCTGTGGCGATTCCTTCTCGATCCGCGCCTTGCGGACTGCCATGTCGAGCTCATTGACCAGCCCCCGCAGGTTCTCGGCCAGCTTTTGCTTGTTGATCATTTCGGCCGTATTGCCGCCCACGTCGTGCAGCTTGGCCGAGATCTCTTTGGCCGTGGCTTTGTATTCTTCGATCGCCTTGTCGAGCCGGGCGATCGTGCTGGTGCTGACAGAGATCTTGTGCTCGGCTTCCATCGTCCGTTGAATGCGTTCCGGCTCGATGTACTTTTCTTCCAACTCGGCGATTCGCTCGGCCAGCTTTTCTTCCAAGGCGGCCTTTTCCTTCTTGAGGCTTTCGAGCGTGTGATTGACCTTGCCGGGGGCGCCCGGCTTGATCATCTTCTGGTACTTTGCCAAACCTGCGTCGTAATCGGCAAGGTCTTCCTCGAGCTTGCGAACCTTGTGGTCGTTGTGAATTTTTTCCTGGATTTTCAAACGCAACGACTGGCGATCGCCCGCCATCGTTTTCTCCAAGGTCGCCTTCTCGATCTCAGTCGAGGCGGCGTCGCGCAGCTGCAAGGCGTGGATCAGGTTGCCATTGGCCTGGTTCAATTCCGTCTGCAGCAGGGCCGTGTTGACCTGGGCCTGGTGAGGATCGTGCGTGCCAAGCTGGCGGGCGAGGTTTTCGATTTCTTTCGTTTCGCGGATCAGCTTGTCGTTCGTTTCTGTGAACTGCTTTTCCAACTTCAGTAGCCGGATGTCGCGGTCCTTGAGCTCGCGGGCGGCGATCTCATCGAAATACGCTTGAGCCACAGCGCCAACCACTAGCACCAGATCTTCGATCTCCTGGCCTTCCGAGCCGCGCATCTTGATCTGCAAAATTTCGGCGTTGCCCGGGCAATCCAATGAGAGCTTGCTTTCCAGCCAGGCGACCGGATCTTCTTTGTGCTGTTGGACGATCGAAAGTTGCGCAATGGCCGGATCACGCAGAGCGCCCGTGAGCGACATCTTGCTCTTGATCTGCTGCATGGTCGTGGCTTTGAAGACTTCGAAGTCGTCTTTGCCCAACTGCACGTTCTGATTGATGACCGACGAGGGGTTGCGCGACACGTGGAGGTACTGCACCACTTCGCCGGTCTGCGGAATCACAAACCAGGCCGCCGCCATAACCACGATCGCCAGCAAGGAGCCGATGCCGGTTGCCAACAACCAGCGACGCTGGTAGGCCCGCAATAAGCCCATCGGATCGGGAGCGGCCGAGAGCAACTCGGGGCGAGCATGCGAGACAGGCCAGGCCGTGCCGCTTGAAGGCTGCAAGCCGCCGTAGGCGCCAACGGGGACAAGTTCGCCCCGCTGCGGTTCTTCGAGGACTACGGGCGCGGAATTGTAAACATCGTCTTGGCCACGTGACGTTGACACTGAGGTAGTCCCCTAGGTTGTGATCGCCATGCGGTGCTGCTTGCTGTCCAGTCCGCGCCACAAAAATCCGCTGATGCCAAACTTGCTGATGAGCGTCTCAGGTCCCAAGCAATTCGCAGGCCAAATTGCGACGAAGCGCAATTTCTGACCGCAAATGCCGGGTTTTATAGGCTTTCTGCCTGCTTTGGATCCGTTTGAATGGGAGGCTTTTTGATGCGTTCCTGGAACAGCGCCGTTGCTTTTACGCACGCGCGGCACAATCGGTTCAAATGGACCACTACATTCTGTCGACTTCTTGAAGAATTTCTTTGGCGACGCGTCTTCGTGATTCATTTCACGAAGCGAGTCTCGCCCTCAGCGTTTTGATGGCGCCGCCACCGCCCTAGCGGCCGGTGTCTACGTCTTGCTTCGCGCTCGCTGCGCGCCGAGCGGCGACATCGCGACTGGGGCCGCGTGGGTATCCTCGTCGGTAATCAGCAAGTTGGATAAGAGCTGCAGTTCCAGGAACAGCAGTCCCATGGCGATGGGCATCATCATCCAGCCGGCTGGACCGTGAAAGAAGCGATCGCCCATTTCGACGCCGATCAGCTGATAAATCACGCCGGTAACGGTAATGCGAATGGCGTTGACGAACAGTGCAATTGGCACCGAACTGAGCACGATCACGATGCGCTCCCACAGCGGGCGAACGGTGACCAACGTGACCGCGACAGCCATCGCCAGAAAGATCGTCGACATGCGCAGGCCGCTGCAGGCCTCGACGACGTTCAGTTTCGCTTCACCCAAGTGGATGATGTTACCGCTACGGAACGCGGCAATGCCCATCGTCTGCAGTGCAAACGTGCTGAAGGTGGTGGCGACTTTCTGCAGCGGATTGAGCACCGAGCGCGACACGATCGACGGCAGCGGGTACATGAACACCAGGAAGCCGAGCGCGGGACCTGCCCAACGCAGCAACTGCCAGCCGCCGACAATCAAGAAAATCCCGAACAAACACGGGAGAAACGACAACATGTCCAGGTACTGATAGCCAATGTAGGCGCCCGACATGCGGAGCGTTAATCCGGCCACCAAGATACCGACGCCGGTCCAGCGGGCCGCTTCGGTCGGTTCTTGCAACGGTTCTTTTCGCAACCAAAGCAGCGCCGCGGCAAACAGCGGCACCAACCAACCGTGCGAATACTCGGGGCTATTCCACGTGGTCGAAGTCACGACCAGCGTGCCCCAATAGAACGCAACCAACAACAATACCAATGCGCCGAGCGTTGCCACCGGGCGGCGTTGATCAGCAGGGATCTCGAACTGCGACATAAAGGAAGGTTCGTTCGACATCGCTAGTTGTAAACTCCAGGATGAGTTGGGTCGCCAGATCGATCCAGCTTTTGCAGATTCAGCAGGAGAAGATTCAGCACCGACAAACTTCGTAATGGCAAGGAAGCAAACGCAGAGCAGCTAACTACCGGCCAACCATTCGATCCATCAGCAAGCAGGTCAGCGATCGTGACCAGCATTTAAGAAACACTACGGATCGAAACCCTTGGCAGGACACCCGTCAGGATAGGAACGCACGAACTCACACGACTGCCGTGACGGCGCCTTCGCAACAGTCACGCGTCGCAAAACTCGAATGCAAAAATGCATTTCGACGTGTCGAGGCCGCTCCCTCTGAAACTCGCGATTGCGAGTACCGCGTTCCCTCGAAGCGACCGGCGAGCCTGATGTTCAGGCACGGATCAATCGCTTACGCGACGCCAGTGAAACCAGCGCCGAGCGTCCTATCTAGGGCCTAGAAGGCACAACGACCACGTCTTCCGTCACGATATCCATCCCCAAAAATGCTGTCAAACAGTTTCGACCCCAAATGGGGTGTTTTCGCCCCGTTTTCACGTGGTTTTAGCGTCCGCGCGCACGGTCGTGCCGGTCGCGTCAAACAGGCAAGGCTTGCGAGCCGTCGATCGCTCGCTTGCACGCGCCAGACATCGTCCTCATCAAACGCTAATCCCGCACAATCAGGCGCCAGCGTGCTAGCGGAGACGGAACGTTCACGACCTATGCCACTCCGTTCTGAGCCCTTTTTGTGGAACCGCGGAAATGGGGGAAAGTTTGCGGGCTGGTTTTGCCGATTCTGGGGGCAGCGCCGATTGGACGGTCTTTTCCGGTCAGGGCCTTTGTGGCTGTCTAGGCGAAAACGGCAAAGTTGTGTCTTCCATGAGCGAGTTGGGCGAAGTTTCGAGGGCCTTTGATCGGGCCCAGCCGACGGACTCGTTTCGGACGCAATCAACCAGCAGGAGTGTCGGTTCCATGCGGTCTCAGGACGCCCAACAAGCTACGCACGTCGAGTCAGGCTCCGCTGGTCGGCCCACGCCTGCGTCGGCCCAGCGGATCGTCGCCCGGCGGCTGCGCGCGCTGTTGGCCCTGCTGACTCTGCTGCTCGTCGTGATCTCGACCGGCTGCCGGCCGCTCCGCAACAACGTCCTCGAAGCCCAAATGCCGCTGGGTGGCCCCAGCCCACGCGAATTGAACAAAATCAGCCTGCCGACTTACGTGGTCGAAGCGCCGGACGTGCTGTTGATTGACGCCGTCAAAGTGGTGCCCAAGCCCCCTTATAAGGTCGAGCCGCTCGACGTCTTGCAGGTCTTTGTGCTGGGCACGCTGCCAGATCAGCCGATCGCCGGCACGTTCCCGGTCGAAGCCGACGGCACGATCATGCTCGGCCCGGCCTATGGCTCGGTCAAAGTCTCGGGTCAGACCTTGGCCCAAGCGCGGGAATTGATCGCCGAGCACCTGAAAGTGCAGCTCACCGCGCCCGAAGTCTCAGTCAGCCTGGCCGAGAGCGCCGGCAAGCAGCAGATCGCCGGCGAGCACTTGATTGGCCCAGACGGCACGGTGAATCTGGGCACGTACGGTAGCGTGTACGTCGCGGCCATGACGCTCGCGCAAGCTCGCGAGGCGATCGAGACGCACCTCTCGGACTTCTTGGAAGAGCCGCAAGTCTCGGTCGACGTCTTCTCGTACAACAGCAAGAACTACTACATCGTGACCGAAGGGGCCGGCAAGGGAGACCAGCTGCAAAAGGTGCCCATCACCGGCAACGAAACGGTCTTGGACGCCATCTGCCAGATTCAGGGGATGTCGCCCGTTTCGAGCAAGACGATCTGGGTGGCCCGGCCGGCGCCTCCGGGCAGCGGCTGTGTCGGTCAGATCCTGCCGGTCAACTGGCGGGCGATCGTCGACGCGGCCGACACGTCGACCAACTGGCAGCTTTTGCCAGGCGACCGGGTGTTCATCGCCGAGGACAAGCTGATCGCGCTGGACACGATCGTCGACAAGGTCATCGGGCCGATCGAGCGTATTGTCGGCTTCAACATCTTGACCTTCCAGATGATCCAAACCGCCAACCGCTTCCCACTCGGCTTTCAAACCGGCGCCGG
>Ga0070665_100000247_pt1 | contig 89526 bp, 69 predicted proteins | sample KBSS13metaG_FD_65862 | JGI IMG/M metagenome (GOLD analysis project Ga0070665, IMG submission 65862) | Switchgrass rhizosphere microbial communities from Kellogg Biological Station, Michigan, USA - KBS S1-3 metaG | ecosystem: Host-associated > Plants > Roots > Rhizosphere > Soil ... | reverse complement strand
CGCTGGCCCTGGTCTTCACCCAGGCGCTGGCGAAGGGGTTCGAGGCCTATCTGGCCGCGATCACCGAACCGGTGGCCCTCGCCGCCGTCCGCCTGACGCTGCTGACGGCGGCGATCGCGGTGCCGGTCAACCTCCTCTTCGGCCTCGCCGCGGCGTGGTCGATCGCCAAGTTCCGCTTCCCCGGCAAGAACCTGCTGATCACGCTGATCGACCTGCCGTTCAGCGTCTCGCCGGTGATCTCGGGAATGATTTACGTGCTCCTCTTCGGCGCCCACGGCTTCTTCGGCGCGTGGCTCGCGGCGCACGACGTCAAGGTCATCTTCGCGGTGCCGGGGATCGTGCTGGCGACCATCTTCGTGACCTCGCCGATGGTGGCGCGGGAGCTGATCCCGCTGATGCAGTCGCAGGGCAACGACGAGGAGGAGGCGGCGCTGACCCTCGGCGCCTCGGGGCTGCAGACCTTCTTCCGGGTGAGCCTGCCGAAGATCCGCTGGGGCCTGCTCTACGGCGTCGTGCTCTGCAACGCCCGCGCGATGGGGGAGTTCGGCGCCGTCTCGGTGGTCTCCGGGCACATCCGCGGCGAGACCAACACCATGCCCCTGCACGTCGAGATCCTCTACAACGAATACCAGTTCGCGGCCGCCTTCGCGGTGGCGTCGCTGCTGGCCCTGCTCGCCCTGGCGACGCTGGGGATCAAGAGCGTGATCGAATGGCGGACGGCGCGGTAGGACAGGAATGTTAATCTTTCCAATCCCATGCGTCGCACCCGCCTCGGCACCCTTCTCATCGGTCTCAACGCCGGCCTCGTCCTGCTGGCGGTGATCGCGGTCGCGGCCGCGGCGCTGGGGCTGATCGAGCGGTTCGCGGACGAGCAGGGGATCGCGCGGGTCAATCTGGCGGGGGCGGCCGCCCAGGAGGCGGTCGAGCGCTCGGCGCGCGACGTGCGGACCTCGGCCCATCTGCTCTCGGAGCGCCCGACCGTCAAGCGCCTGGTCGAAGGAGGGGATGCCGCTGGCCTCGCCGCCTTCCTCGACCGCTTCCGGCAGACCAGCTCGCTCTCGGGAGCCGCCGTCTTCTCGCGCGGGGCGATGGTCGCCGCGAGCGGCGCGCCGGTCCCCTGGGGCCAGGTGCGGACCTCCGCGATCGTGCGCCTGCCGGACGGCGCCCTCCTCCTCGGCGCCGCCACGCCGCTCGCCAGCACCCCGGACGCGACCGCGGCGGCGGCCCTGGTGCTCGATCCCGCGTTCGCCCGCCAGATCGCCGCACAGGTCGGCCTCCCCGTCGCCATCCTCGATCCCGAGCGGGCGCTGGCCGACGCCGAGGACCCGCGCATGCCGCTGCGCGCCGAGGTCCTGGCGACCGGCAAGCCGGGCTCCGGACGACTGAAGGCCGCGGGGCTCTACGTCTCCGTCCGCCCCCTGCGCGCCCCCTCGGGAGAGGTCGCCGCCCTGGTCGAGACCGAGCTGCCGCGCGGCGCCGTGGCCTCCTCGCTCGCCCGGCTGGTGCGCGAGCTCCTGCTCCTCTCCCTCCTGGTGGCGGCGCTCGCCACCCTCTCGGGGTTCCTGATCAGCCGGCGGCTGACCCGCCCCGTCCAGGCGCTCACCGCCTCGGCGGCGCGCATCGGCCGCGGCGATCTCTCGACCCCCACCCCCCGCGCCCCCGGCGCCGAGCTCGGCACCCTCGCCGCCACCATGGAGGAGATGCGCCGCCGCCTGCTCCAGCTCACCTCCGAGCTGCGCCGCCGGCAGGCCGAGGGGGAGGCGATCCTCACCGGCATCGTCGAGGGGGTGTTCAGCGTCGACCGCGACCGCCGCATCCGCTATCTCAATCCGCAGGCGGCGGCGCTGCTCGGGGTGACGGCGGAAGGCGCGATCGGCCGCTTCTGCGGCGACGTGCTCAATCCGCGCAGCAAGGACGGCTCCCGGCCGTGCGACGAGAGCTGCCCGATCGTCCACGCCCGCTTCCGCGGCGGCGCCACCGCCACCGAGCATCTCCTGCGGCCGGACGGCAGCCGCCGGGCGGTGGTGATCACCAGCGCTCCGCCCACCGAGGACCAGCAGTTCCAGGTGCTGCGCGACGAGACCGGCGTCGAGGCCGGCCGCCGCCAGCGCGATGCCGTTCTGGCCAACATCTCCCACGAGTTCCGCACTCCGCTCTCCGCCCAGCTCGCCTCGATCGAGCTGCTGCGCGACCGGCTGCTGCTCCAGGATCCCGAGGGCCTCGACCCGCAGACCCGCGACCTCGTCCTCTCTCTCGAGCGGGGGAGCCTGCGGCTGACGCAGCTCATCGACAACCTGCTGGAAAGCGTGCGCATCGAGTCCGGCCAGGATTCGATCCGCAGCCGGCCCGTGGCCCTGGACGAGGTGGTCGAGGAGGCGGTCGAGATGACGGCGCCGCTGCTCGCCCAGCGCGGCCAGGAGGTGGAGATCGAGCTCCCCTATCCGCTGCCGGCGGTCCGCGGCGACGCGCCGCGCCTGACGCAGGTCTTCGTCAACCTCCTCGCCAACGCCAACAAGTTCTCCCCCCCGCGATCGGTGGTGCGGGTGGGCGGCGCGGTGGAGACGGGGCGGATCGCGCTCTGGGTGGAGGACGAGGGTCCGGGCCTGGCCGCGGGGGCGGGGAGCGTCGCGCTGTTCGACCGCTTCGTGCGGACCGGCGGCGAGGGTGGCGACGGCGGGGAGCCGGAGGCGGGCGGCATGGGGCTGGGGCTCTGGATCGTGCGCTCGATCGTCGAGCGGCACGGCGGCTCTGTCGAGGCGGGGCCGGGGAGCGGCGGCCGGGGGACTCGCATGCGGGTCGTCCTGCCGGTTGAACGGACGAGGGAGGAGGCGGCTTGAAGATCCTGGTGGTGGACGACGATCTGGAGCTGTCGAGCCTGATCGGCTATGCGCTGCGGCAGGCCGGCTACATGGTGATCGAGGCGGGGGACGGCGTCGCCGCCCTCGAGGCCTTCGAGCGCGAGTCGCCGGCGCTGGTGATCCTCGACGTCAACCTGCCGCGCCTCTCGGGGCTGGAGGTCTGCCGGCGGATCCGCGCCGCCTCGCGGACGCCCATCATGATGCTCACCGTCAAGAGCGCCGAGGAGGACCAGGTGCAGGCGCTCGACCTCGGGGCGGACGACTACCTGACCAAGCCCTTCAGCCCGCGCACCCTGCTCGCCCGCGTGCGGGCGCTGCTGCGCCGGGCCGGCGAGGAGAAGCCGATGCCGCTCGCCGCCGGCGCCTTCACCCTCGACCTCGAGCTGCAATCGGTGGCGGTGCGCGGCGGCGATCCCGTGCGGCTGACGCGGCTGGAGCTGCGCCTGCTGCAGATCCTGCTCGCCAACGCCGGCCACACCCTGCCCGCCGAGCGTCTCCTCGCCCACGTCTGGGGCTCGCGCGGCTCCGGCGACCGCCAGCTCCTGAAGCAGCTCGTCCACCGCCTGCGCCAGAAGATCGAGGCGGAGGCGACCGAGCCGCGGTATCTTGTGACGATCAGCGGGGTGGGGTACGCGTTGCGGCCGGAGGGGGTGGAGTAGATCCTGGGAGCGCCGGCGTCCCGCCGGCCTTCTAACTAGTTTTGATTAGAAGGCCGGCGGGACGCCGGCGCTCCCAGGGCAGATCAGTGCCGCCGCGGCCGGAACCCGGAGATCGACGCCCGCCTCTCGCGCTTGAGGTCGTGGTGGAAGTCGTCCAGATTGTGTTGGCCCGTCCGCTCCTTCAGACCGCCGACGCGGTGCGCGAGTCGGGCCGCCCGCCGTGTGGCCTGCTCGGCCTCCTCGGACCGGCCGAGGTCGCGCAGCAGCGCCGCCCGCGCGGTTTCGAGCCCGGCCTTCTCCAGCGGGTCGCCGGTGCCCATCGCCAGGATCGCCCGCGCCTGATCGAGCGCCGTCTGGGCGCCCGCGAGGTCGCCGGCGATCCGCCGGGCGGTGGCGAGGTCGATCAGCGCCCCCCCCTGGAAGTCGCGGACCGAGCGCGCGCCGTAGATCGCCGGGGAGAGCCCCTGCGCCGCCGCCAGGGCGATCTCCGCCGCCTCCAGCGCCGCGTGCGGCTCCCGCGTCAGCATGTGATGGAACCTCTCGCGCAGGCAGTCGTAGAGCCCCCATGTCTGGAACCGGCGGTCGTTGCGGATCAGGATCCGCCGGTGCGCCGCCGGATGGCTCTCCAGGAAGTGCCATAACCGCCCGGCATTCCGCCGCTCCTGCATCAGCCGCTCGTGAGTCTGCCGCGTCCTCTCGACCGCTCTGCGCAGCGCCGCGTCGTAGGCCTCGCCAGGATCGGCCGCCGGCGCGGCCAGGGCACCGGTATCTTTCGCGTTTTCTCTTCTCGCGGTATGAGCCGCCCGCGCCAACAGCAGGCGGACGATCTCGTGGCGATCCTCGCGCGCGGTCTCCGGCTGCGCGAGCCTGTCGACGTCGGCCCAGGAGAGAGCCCGCTCTGTTTTCATCTCGATCTGCATCATTCCGTCCCTCCCAAAGCAAAGATCCGCACAAGTCGCTGTGCTCAATCCCCTCGCTAAATGGCGTAAAGCAGGAACCATGCCCGCCCCTACCCGGGAAGGTGGCTCTCAAAATCGGCCAATCTGGCATTCTCTTTGCCAGGAGGAAGAGGCCATGGACGTTCTGACGATTCCCCATGTGACCCATCCGGGGCTGCTGATCGCGATCGGCGGCGCCGAGGACAAGACCCGCGAGCGCGTCATCCTGCGCTACTTCCTGGAGGCGGCCGGCGGTGACGACGCGAGCATCGTGGTGCTCGCCACGGCCTCCGAGACCCCGGAGACGGGGGAGCGCTATGCCGACCTCTTCCTCGCCCTGCGCGCCGAGAATGTCGAGGTGCTGAAGATCGAGACCCGGCAGGACGCGATGGACGCCGGCCCCGAGGCGCACGACCTGCTGGAGTACGCGACCGGCCTGTTCATCACCGGCGGCAGCCAGCTCAAGCTCTCCTCCGTGCTCGGCGGCACCGATATCGCCCAGACCATCCGCCGGCGCCACGCCGCCGGCATGGTGGTGGCCGGCACCAGCGCGGGCGCGGCCCTGCTCTCCGAGCACATGATCGCCCTCGGGGAGAGCGGCTCCACGCCGCGCCGCCGGCTGGTCCACCTCGCCAAGGGGCTCGGTCTCGCCCCCGATCTGGTGATCGATCAGCATTTCCGCCGCCGCGATCGATTAGGGCGGCTGCTGACAGCGCTTTCTTACAATCCCGCACCTCTCGGAGTGGGGATCGACGAGGATACGGCGGCGATCATCAGCGGCAACGGCGAGCTCTCCGTGCTCGGCGCCGGCGCGGTGATGGTGGTCGACGCCTCGGGGATGAAGTTCACCGACAGCCACGCCATCCACCGCGGCCAGCCGGTCGCCATGCTGGGCCTCAGGCTCGACTTCCTCACCACCGGCTGCCGCTACGACCTCAATCGTCGCGAGGGGATCACGCCGCCCGCCACCATGGTCCACCTCGAGCCCGTCGACCGCCGCGCTCCCGAGCGGCCGCCGGTGCTGATCGAAGAGGTATCGGTGGGGTCAGAGGACGGAGGGGAATAGAAAGCATTCCCTGGCATACGCTTTGCTCCATAACCCGGCATTGATCGATCCAGGGAAACCCCTTCCGGAGACCATCGCATCATGAAAATCCTGGAGACACGGGTCTATCGCGGTCCCAACCTTTACGCCCTCTGGCCGGTCATCCGCCTGCGGATGGATCTCGAAGAGCTGGAGAGCTTCCCCACGGTCGAGCTGCCGGGATTCGCCGATCGCCTGCTGGAGATGATCCCCTCGCTCCACCAGCATGGCTGCTCCTATGGCGAGGACGGCGGCTTCGTGCGCCGGATGAAAGAGGACGAGGGGACCTGGCTGGGGCACGTGCTGGAGCACATCGCCCTCGAGCTCCAGGTGCTCGCCGGCACGCCGGTGTCTTTCGGCAAGACGCGTGGCGAGGGGCTGCCGGAGGGGCAGTATTACGTGGTCTACAGCTACGTCGAGGAGGCGGTGGGACTGGCGGCGGGGGACCTCGCGCTGCGCATCATCCGCCACCTGCTGCCGCCCGAGCGCACCGATCACGATCCGTCGCCGTTCGACTTCCGGTCCGAGTTCGAGAGCCTGGTGCGCCTCGCCCAGCGCCGCGCCCTCGGCCCTTCGACGGCCGCCCTGGTGCGCGCCGCCGAGGAGCGGGACATCCCCTGGATCCGCCTGAACGAAGGGTCGCTGGTACAGCTCGGCTACGGCAAGCACCAGAAGCGCATCCAGGCGACGCTCACCAGCGAGACCCGCCAGATCGCCACCGAGATCGCCTCCGACAAGCGGCTGACGCATCAGATCCTCGATCAGCTCGGGCTGCCCGTGCCCCGGCAGGCGATCGTCTGCGACGTCGAGGAGGCCGCCGAGGAGGCGGTGAGCCTGGGTTTTCCCATCGTCGTCAAGCCGCTCGACGGCAACCACGGCAACGCCGTATCGATCAACCTCAAGAGTCTGGACGAGGTGCGGGCAGCCTTCGAGAAGGCGCGCGAGCTGTCCACGCGGGTGATCGTCGAGGCCTGCCAGCCGGGACAGGACTACCGGATCCTGGTCATCGACGGCCAGGTGGTGGCGGTGGCCCGCCGCGTTCCGGGGCACGTCGTGGGCGACGGCCGGCACACGGTCGCCGAGCTGATCGAGATCGTCAACAGCGATCCCCGGCGCGGCATCGGCCATGAGAAGGTGCTCACCCGGCTGGTGGTCGACGATCAGGCGCAGCGCCTGCTCGCGCTCGCCGGCCTCACGCTCGACGCCGTGCCGGCCGAGGGGCAGGCCGTCTATCTGCGCTCGACCGGCAACCTGTCGACCGGCGGCACCGCCATCGACGTCACGGACGTGATCCACGAGGACAACCGGCTGATGGCCGAGCGGGCGGTCAAGGCGATCGGCCTCGACGTCGGCGGCGTCGACTTCATCTCGCCCGACATCACCCGCAGCTACCGTGAGGTGGGCGGCGCCATCGTCGAGATCAACGCGGCGCCCGGCTTCCGCATGCACCTGGCGCCCACCGAGGGGAGGCCGCGCGACGTCGCCGGGCCGGTGATCGACATGCTCTTCCCGCGCGGCACGCGCTTCCGCATCCCGATCGCGGCGATCACGGGAACCAACGGCAAGACCACCACCACGCGCATGGTGGGGCACATCCTGAAGCTCTCGGGCTACAAGGTGGGGATGGCGACCACCGACGGCGTCTACATCGACGGCGCCCGCACCGTGCGCGGCGACATGACCGGCCCCTGGTCGAGCCAACTGGTGCTCCGCGATCCGACGATCGACGCCGCCGTGCTCGAGAGCGCCCGCGGCGGCATCGTCCGCTCCGGCCTCGGCTGGCGCAAGTGCAGCGTCGGGGCGGTGCTGAACGTCGCCGCCGATCATCTGGGGCTGGGCGGCATCGAGGATCTCGAAGACCTCGCCAAGGTCAAGCAGATCATCGCCGAGGTCGCCGAGGACTACTGCGTGCTCAACGCCGACGACGAGCGCGTGGCGGCGATGGCCGGGGCGAGCCCGGCCGAGACGATCTGGGTCACCATGGATCACAAGAACGAGCGCGTGCGCGAGCACGTCCGCGCCAAGGGGAAGGCTGTGGTGCTGGAGGAGGGGCTGAACGGCCGGATGATCGCTCTCTACCAGGGTGAGCGGCAGATCCCGCTGCTCTGGGCGCGCCAGATCCCGGCGACCATCGAGGGGCGGGCGTTCCACAACATTCAGAACGCCATGTTCGCGGCCGCGATCGCTTACGGGCTGGGGGTAGGCGTGGAGAACATCCGGCAGGGGCTGCGCACCTTTACCACCGACTTCTTCCAGGCTCCGGGGCGGCTGAACTTCTACAACGAGCATCCGTTCCGGGTGCTGCTCGACTATGCCCACAACGCCCACGGCATGGAGGCGGTGGCGCGGACGGTGCGCGAGCTCGCCGTCCACGGCCGGCGCATCGGGGTGATCGCCGCCCCCGGCGACCGCCGCGACGAGGACATCCTCGCCCTGGCCCGAGCCGCGGCGCCCGCCTTCGATCTCGTGCTGATCCGCGAGGACCAGGATCTGCGGAACCGCCAGCCCGGCGAGGTGGGCGATCTGCTGCGCCAGGGGCTGCTCGACTCTGGCGTTCCCGCCGAGCGGATCGTTCCCGGGGTCTTTCAGGAGGAGGATTCCGTCCTGCGCGCGATGGAGATGGCCTGCGCCGGCGATCTGGTGGTCATCTTTGGCGACAAGCTCGCCCGTATCTGGGAGCTGATCGTCAACTTCAAGCCCAAGCCGTCCGCGGTAAAGCCGGCGGGGCCGGCGGCGGAGGTGCCGAAGGGCGAGCTGGTGGGGGCGCTGCCCTCGGGGCGGGTGCCGTAGGCCTCACACCCCGCCCTCTTTCAGCCCTTGTCCACCCACTCCCGGATCACCCCCAGCACCTCCTCCCGCTGGGTGTGCACCAGCAGCACCACCAGATCCCCGGGCCGGGCCTCCGCGAGCGCTTTTTGTACCCCTTCGAGCTCCGAGCCCGCGCGTTCGATCCGCTCCGGAGGGATGCCGAGGCGGCGCAGCTCGTCCTCAAGGATCGTCGGTACCTCTCCCGGCTGGCGGCCGCGGAGCATCTCGGGCAGCTCCTTGACCACGATGCGGTCCGGATGGAAGGGGAGGGCGGCGCGGACGAAGTCGCGGAGGGCTTCGTCGTCGCGGTCGCCGGCCTGCCCGAGCACCAGCAGGCGGCGCTCGGCGGGGAAGGTGCGCGCGATGTCGAGCAGGGCAGTGAGGCCGTGGGGGTTGTGGGCGTAGTCGAGGAGAACTCGGACGCCGTCCCGCTCGAAGAGGTTGGCCCGCCCGGGGTTGTCCTCGGGGCTGTTGCCGACCCGCCGCAGCCCGGTGGCCATCGCTTCGGCCGGAATGCCGATCGCCGACGCCATGCCGATCGCCGCCAGGGCGTTGGCGACGTTGTGCCGGGCGGCGCCGCCGAACGCGACCGGGACCGCCTCGACCCGCGTGATCTCGGTGCATTCACCGCCCCGCGCCAGCATCAGTGCTCCATCCTGGAGATAGACCGCCTCACCGCCCGCCGCCAGGGCCTGTCGCACAAGCGGGTTCCCGGGGTCGAGGCTGAACCAGACGACGGGCGCGCTCAAGGCCGCGGCCGCCAGTTGGGGATCGTCGGCGTTGAGCACGACCCGCCCCTCGGGCCCGATGGCGCGGGTGACCACCAGCTTGGCGGCGGCGAGCGACGGCAGGTCGAGAATCCCGAACTCGCCCAGATGGTCGGCGGCGATGTTGGTGACCAGGGCGGCGGCGGCGCGATGGACGGCGAGGCCCCGCCGCAGCAGTCCGCCGCGGGCCGTCTCGAGGATCGCCACCTCCACCCGGCGGTCGCGCAGCAGCGTGCGGGCGCCGCCCGGGCCGGAGAAGTCGCCGCGCTCGATCAGCTCCCCCCCGACCTCGATCTGGTCCGTCGACGTCACTCCCGCCATCTGCTCCGAGGCGTCCACCATGGCGGCGAGCAGCCGGACGGTGGTGGTCTTGCCGTTGGTCCCGGTGACCAGCAGCACGGGGATGTCGCGGACCTTGTTCCAGTCGACCTCCTCGGGATCGGGGAGGGCGCGGACGGGCCAGGTGAGCGATCCCTTGCCGAGGCCCACCGAGGCGGCGCGGTCGTCCGACAGGAAGGCGACCCCGCGGGCCGCGGCGGCATCCCGCAGGGCGAGGAGGCGGGGATTCGCCTCGCGGGCGATCTCGTCGCGCAGCCGCGCCGCCGCGCTCTGGAAATCCGGAGCCTGCCGGCCCGCGAGCTCGGCTTCGACGGCATCCCAGGCCCAGTCGTTGATCTCCGTCGCGGTGTAGAGGGCGTCGATGGGGGCCGAGATCGCCAGGCTGGCGCCGCCGGCGAACGTCCGCGCCGCGATCTCCTCGTTCCTCCAGCCGACGGCGTCGAGCATCCGCCGGACCTGCGACGCCCAGGCCGCGACCGCCGCCGCGGCCTGCTCCGGGGAGAGGGAGACCTCGAGGATCGCCCCGGGGCGGTCGAGAAGGAGGTTGGGGCCGGTGAGCCGGCGGGAGTCGAGGCGATCCATGAAGAGAGAAGCCTAACAGACCGTTCCCGGGGTGCAACGGCAGGGGAATGCGGTGCGTGGAATGAGGAATGTGCCGCGAAGGGTACCGGATAGCGTTCGGGGACGCGGGGAACGCGGCAGGACCTCCGACAACGCGAATATACTCCTGCCGTCTGGCGTAGAAGCCGCACCAGGGAGGATGAGATGGCCGACGCGAATTCTTCGTTTATCAACGGCACACCTGTCGTCACCCTCCAAGTCTCCGCCGCCGGCGAGCCCGCCTTCACCGCCGCCCAGGTCCTGCCCGGCCGCGGCATGATGACCCTGCAGGTCCGCGCCCGCCTTCCCGGATTGGGCGAGGTGGACCTGCTCACGGCGCCCCCCCTGGAGAAGGCCGGCGAGTTCTTCGGCGCGGATCAGGGGGGCTTTCCGGGCAACGCCTCGTATCTGATCGGCGGCGCGATCCTGCTCCCTTATGCCAACCGAATTCGCGGCAGGCTGTCGGCGGACGGGCGGACGGTCACCACCCGCATACTGGGCCGAGATGTCGTCCTGCCCGCGAACGCGGGGGGGCGGCGGCAAGGGGCGGAGCGGTATTCGATGCATGGCCTGATCCTCGACTCGGAGGTCGGCGCGGTCGAGCGGGAGACCACGGCGGAGGCGGACATCCTCCGGGGCACTCTTCGTGCCAGCGATTTCGGCCATGGATGGCCCTCGAAAACCGAGATCACTTTCGAAAATATCCTCCGCGGCGACTCGTTCACGCTTCGGGTCACGGCGAAGAACGTCGGCGGCGAGACACTGCCGATGGGGATCGGCTGGCACCCTTATTTCAATCTCCCGAGCGGCCGGCGGGAACAGGCGCGGCTTCATCTCCCGGCGCGGAGCCGGACCCTGGTGAACGATTACGACGAGGTGCTGCCGACCGGCGAGGTGGTGCCGGTCGCCGGAACCCCTTACGACTTCTCGGCGCCTGGAGGCCGCGCGGCCGGCGATCTCTATCTGGACGACTGCTTCGTGGATCTGGAAACGGCGGCGGGGGAGGTGGTGGCCGAGGTGATCGATCCAGCGGCTTCCTATGGTCTGCGGGTGGTGGCGGTGTCGCCGCCGGTTCGCGCCATCCAGGTCTACGCTCCCCCGGACAAGGCGTTCATCGTCGTCGAGCCGCAGTTCAATCGGGCGGATCCTTTCGGAGCGGAGTGGGGGTCGGGCGTGGAGACCGGCATGGCGATGCTCGAGCCGGGGGAGTCGGTGGTCTACTCCGCGCGGCTCGAGCTGTTCACGCCGTAGCGCCCTACTGCACGCTGTATCCGTACAGGTACGAGTCGGAGCCATCGCCGTTATCTGTGGCGATGTAGAGCCGGCTGTTGCTCGGGTTGAACGAGATCCCTTCCATGTTGGCGATGCCGAGGTGCCACCCCTTCACCATGCTGTTGGTGCTCCAGTTGTAGAGGTAGATGTTCTCGGCTTCATCGCTCGCGATCCAGAACAGGCCGCGGGTCGGGTCGTAGGAGATGTCCGAGTAGTCCGTCGCGCTCGGGAGACTGAGCACCTTGCAGGCGAGGATCGTCGTGAGGTCGGCGGAGATCCTGATGATCAGCCCGGGGTCTTTCTCCTGGATCACGAAGAAGGAATTGAGATTGCCGTTCCAGGTGATCCCTTCGAGGCCGGAGTTGGTGCCGGTACTGTTCAATTCGCTCGACACCTTGCCGCCGCCCACGCAGTCGACGGTGGTGTAGCCGGCCATGCCGGCGAGGCTCGCCTGGGCATAGTATTTCTGGGTGCTGTAGTTGACCGGCAGGATGGCCTGGGCGCCCTCATTGGCCACATAAATGAAGTGATCGTCGGAGTTGCCCGGCGGCGGCGGCGCGAAGGTGATCCCCTCGAAGTCGACGCTGGTGACCGTGCTCGCGGTATTGACCGGCGTGGGGACGAAGGACTCCACGCTGGTGCCGTTCAGATTCAGCTTGTAGACCTTGAGCTCGCCGTCGCTGATCGACCAGAGGGCGTTCTGGCCGTTGGAGAGCCCGAGCCCGGAGGCCTCGTAGAACGCCGGGTTGAACTGGGTGCTGATGTCGGTCCTGCCCAGCGAGCTCAAGGTCTGCGAGTGGCCGGCCATGGGGATGAGCCCGCCCAGGAGCGTGAGCACGATCGCCGGGATTCCTGTCTTGCCGTTCATGGTGATTCTCCCTTGGATAGAGGTTTGCGCTGTCCGTGTCATCCAGGGAGTGGGATCAGGGAGCGGGTTATCGCACCCCGTTCGCTTCCTTGACGGTCCTCCCCCGGCGTTCTACGATCCGGGCATTGCCTCCGGTACAGGAACGAGCCCCGCGCCAGCCCGTGAAATGAATGGGCGGCGCGCGACAACTCCAGGAGAGAGGAGGAGCGCCGGCATGATCTGCCCCAAGTGTGGGTTCGAGCAGCCCGAGAGCCTGGAGTGCATGCGGTGCGGCGTCATTGTCGGCCGCTACAGGGGAGCGGCCGTGGGCGCGGGCGTGCCGCCCCCGTCCCCGCCGCCATCCCCGCCGATGGCGGGCCCGGCCCTCGAGAGTCCGGTCCTGGCCGGCGCGGGCACGGTCTATGACGGGCCGGCCTCCGTTGGGGGTGGCACGGTCTACCAGGGACCGCCTCCCGGTTCGCCGGCCGCGGCGGCCGCGCCGGGCACGGCGCGCGGCGCGTTTACGCCGGTCTTCGTCGTCATCCAGAGGCTGGGGGTGGGGGAGACCCTGAGCGAGTCGTTCTCGATCTATTTCAGGAACTTCATCCCGTTCACGATCCTGACCGCCGTGGCGTTCTCGCCGATCTTTCTCGGCGCCGGGCTCCTGACTCGCCAGGTCGCCGTGACGAATGCCGCCGTCGCCGACGGCGGCAGCGCCCTGGTGGCGCTGGTGACGCTGCTGCTCTGCGTTCCGATCTCGACCGCCGCGATCACCTACGGGGTCTTCCAGGAGATGCGCGGCCGGGACACCTCGCTCGGCTCCTGCCTGAGCGTCGGGCTGTCGAGCCTCCTGCCGGTGCTCTCGGTGGCGATCCTGCAGATCCTGATCCTCTTCGGCGCGGTGATCGCCGCCGTCGTCCCCGTCGTTTTCCTGATCAGCGGGATGCTGGCTGGCGGCACCCGGTCGTCCGCGGCCTGCAGCATCATGCTCCTGCCGCTGCTCCTGCTCTGTTACGTGCCGGCCGTCATGCTGGCGCTCCGGTACTTCGTCGCCGTGCCGGCGGCGGTCGAGGAGCGGCCGGGCGCCCGCGAGGCCCTGCGGAGGAGCGCCTTCCTGACCGAGGGACAGCGCGGGCGGATCTTCGGCATCCTTCTCGTCCTGGGGGTCCTCAACCTCGGCGTGAACCTGGGGGCCGCCCTGGTGCCTGGCGCCGGCGCCGTGCTCGGGCCGCTGCTGAGCCTGGTGATGACCGGCCTCTTCGCGACCACCTGCGCGGTGATCTATTACCGTCTGCGCAGCTTCCACGAATCGATCGACGTTGATCAGATCGCCTCGGTCTTCGCCTGAGCGCCGGCTCGCCCTGGCGGCTCTGCTCCTCGCCGGCATCGTCCTGCCGGCGGCGGCGCAGCCGGCAGCCATGCCGGCCGCCGAGGTCCGGGCGCGGGCCCGGGCGGCGCTCGAGGATCCGCGCTTCCAGCGCGCGCTTCCCAGCCAGGATGAGTCGGCCGATCCCAAGCGGCGCCGCCGCGCGGACGAGACCGGCGCCCCTGGGAGCGGTGAGGATCCTCTGGATATCTCGCTGCCCGTCCTGGGCGCCGGCGCCGTCCTCGGCAAGGTGGTCTTCGTCGTCCTGCTGGTGGTGGCCGGCGTGCTGGTGGTGGGCTGGATCACGCGCGAGCTCCTGGCGCGCCGGCGCGGCGCCGATCCGCGGACCGGCCCGGAGGCGGAGGTCTCCCCGGCGTCCCCGGGGGAGCGGCCCCTGGTCTTCGACGACGCCGCGCGGCTGGCGGGCCAGGGGCGCTACGCCGAGGCGGTGCATGCCCTGCTGCTGGCCGCGATCCGCCATTTCGCGGAGCGCTCGCGGACCGCCATTCAGCCGTCCCGCACCAGCCGGGAGCTGGTGCGGCTGCTGCCGCTCGGCCCCGAGGCGCGGGAGGCGTTCGCCGAGCTGGTGCGCACGGTCGAGCTGTCGCTCTTCGGCGGCGCCGAGGTCGGGGCCGAGGACTACGAGCGGAATCTCGCCCGCTTCCAGGAGCTCACCCGGAGGACCGCGTGACCGGGCCCGTGCCAGGCCCGGCGGCCGAAGAACTGTCCGGGATCGAAGGCGAGCTCGAGGGCGGGTTCTCGCGCCGGGCGCTCGGCTGGATCGTCGGCGGCACGGTGGCGTCGTTCCTGGCGTTCGTGCTGCTCGGCGTCTACGGCAAGGATCTGGAGCGCCGCCCCACGCCGCAGGCCAACACGTTCAGCTACAGCGCCCTCGGGCATCACGGCCTGGCGTCGTTTCTGATCTCGATGGGGCTCGGCGTGCTCCCGCGCCAGGCGCCGGCGGGCGGGGTGGGACCCGGCCGCCCGCTGATCCTGGCCGAGCCGGACGCCCGCGATCCGGAGCGCCTGAAGGCCCTGCGCGAGGAGGCGCGGGACCGCAACGCGCGCCTGGTGCTGGTGCTCCCCAAGTGGTCTCCCGGGCGGGCGCGGAAGGACCGGCCGGACTGGCTGGACCGGGTCAGTCTGATCTCGAGCACGGAGGTCGAGCGGGTGGTCCGGGAGCTCGGGGACGACGGGCTGCGGAAGGTCGCGGTCGAGCACCTCGACAGCCCCCTGCGCTGCACGGCCACCTGGGGATCGTCGACGGCCAGGATACGGATCGACGTCGCCCCCCAGCTCCTGGCGCCGTCGCCCGAGCTCGATCCGGTGGTGAGCTGCTCCGGCGGGTACCTGATCGCCCGCCGCGCGGGAGCGGCGGCGCCGGCGACGTACCTGATCTCCGATCCGGATCTGCTCAACAATCAGGGGCTCGGCAAGGAGGGGAACGCCGAGGCGGTCTACCAGTTCCTGGTCCACGACCTGGCGGCGACCAGCGTCGTCTTCGACGAGACGATCCACGGCTTCAACCGGGTCCCGGGCCTGCTCGCCGAGGCGCTGCGCTTCCCGATGGTGCTCGCCGTGCTCCAGTCGGTCCTGCTGCTCGGGGTGGTCCTCTGGGCGGGCATGGGGCGGTTCGGCAAGCCGCTGCCGGCCGCCGCGGGAATCGGGGCCGGCAAGGAGGTCCTGATCGACAACACGGCGAAGCTGCTGGCGGGCGGCGGGCACGCCGCCGACAGCTTGCTGCTCTATTTCCGGCAGACGACGCGGGCGGTGGCCGCCCATTATTTCCTGCCCGCCGATCTGCCGGAGAGCGAGCGGCTCGCCAGGCTGCAGCGGCTTACCGACGGCCACGGTCTGGGGTTGAACCTGGCGGCGCTGGAGCGCGGCATCCAACGCCTTCCGGTGGGGAGGCGCGGCGAGGAGCAGGCGCCGCGGATCGCCGGACGGCTCCATGAATGGCGAGGGCAGATGACGGGAGGGAAATGACGGGGAAGCGTACTTAAACCCCGAGCGGCTGACGCTTACGCCAGCTCGCTGAAGCTCGCGTGCACCGGGTGCCCCCCCGGCTCGGCGGGGCGGTTGCCCGGGCGCACCAGCAGGCCGGTGCGCAGGCCGGCCGCCGCCGCCGCGTCCAGCTCGCCGCGGACGTCGCTCAGGAACAGGATGGCCGCCGGCTCTATCGCGAAGTCCCGCGCGATCGCGAGATAGGAGCCCGGCTCCTGCTTGGGGCCGGTGGTGGTGTCGTGGAACCCCTCGAAGAGCGGCGCGAGGTCACCGTATTCGGTGTGTGCGAACAGGAGCTTCTGGGCCTGCACGCTCCCCGACGAGAAGACCCGCAGCCGCACGCCCGCGCGCGCCCAGGCCTCCAGCGCCGGAGGCACGTCCGGAAACACGTGCGAGCGCAGCGCCCCCGAGCGGTACCCCTCGTCCCAGATCAGTCCCTGCAGCAGCTTGAGCCCGGTCGACTTGCGGTCGAGGCTCATAAGGTGGCGGGCGTAGGGGGCGCCGTCTCCAAAAGCGGGGAGGGGTGTCCCCAGGGCGGTCTCCTCGCCGTACTCCTGGCGCAGCCGCGCGAGCGCCGCGGCCAGCCCGGGAGCCGGCTCCGGGCTGGAACAGAAGGCTTCGAGCCGCGCCTCGGCGTAGGGGAAGAGGACCTCGTAGACGAACGAGATCGAGGTGGTGGTCCCCTCGATGTCGGTCAGGACGGCCGCGACGCCGGTGGGCAGCGGCACCTCTCTACAGCATCCGGGTCGGCGGCATGTATGAAGGGCCGAAGCAGAGCGGCTGGTACCTGGCGTCGACGCCGGTCTCGGTGTAGCGCGGCGTCCACCCGGAGGTGTCCTGGAACAGCCGGATCGCCCGGATCGTACGGTCCGAGCAGAGGTCGAACCAGTGATGGGTCCCGCGCGGCACCCGGATCATGTCCCCCTTGACCACCTCGAGGCTGAACACCGGTCCCGCCGGCGGATGGATGTGGAACAGGCCGCGCCCGTGCACGATGAAGCGGACCTCGTCCTCGTCGTGCCAGTGCTCCTTGTTGAACCGGTTGAGCATGGCATCCAGGCCCGGGACGTCCGGCCTGATGTTGATCACGTCGGCGGTGGCGTAGCCCCCCTCGGCCATCAGCTTCTGGATCGGCTCCCTGTAGGCGTCCAGGATCTCCTGGTCGGCGGCGTTCTCCGGCAGATCGTCCGATCCCTCGAAGCGGCGGTACCAGAGGCCGAGCCCCTCCAGGAACCGGGAAATTTCGGCTGGGTCGTCGACCACCCGGTTCTCGTCGCGAAAGGTAAGAGTGGCCATACTCTTGCGATCCTCCTTCATACAGACAGTGTCCGAATGTAGCAGAAGAGAGACGGGAGGGCATGTTAGAGTCGTCTTCCTCCATGAGCGCTCGAGATCCGCGCGACCTGCTGGCCGAAGTCGCCCGCCTGTTCTACGGGCGTGGCTGGATGATGGGGACCGCGGGGAACCTCTCGCTCCGCCAGCCGGACGGCTCCTTCTGGATCACCGCCAGCGGCAAGCTCAAGGGCCGGCTCCGGCGCGAGGACTTCCTGCGCGTGGCTCCCGGCGGCGAGGTGCTGGAGCGGGGGAGGCCCGAGGACCGGCCGTCCGCCGAGACCAGCCTCCACGACGCCCTCTACCGCCTCTTTCCGGAGGCCGGCGCCTGCTTTCATGTCCACTCGATCCCGGGCAACGTGGCGGCCCGCCTCGCCGAGGGGGGCGCGCTGCGCCTGCCGCCCCTGGAGATGATCAAGGGTTTCGGGATCGCGGACGAGGAGCCCGCGGTGGAGCTCGCGGTCTTCCCCAACCATGCCGACGTTCCCCGGATCGCCGGGGAGATGGCGGCCCGCTTCGCCGCCGCGCCGCCCCGGGTGCCGGGGTTCCTGATCCGCGATCACGGCCTCACCGCCTGGGGCCGCGACGCCGACGCGGCGCTCAATCATGTCGAGCTGTTCGAGTACCTCTTCGGTTTCCTCAGCGCCGCCGGCACTGCTCTCGAGAGGTGAGATGACAAATGTCGATCGAAAAGGTTCGTGAGCTGGGCGTTGCCCTGCGGGAGCGGGTCGGCCGGGTGATCATCGGCCAGGAGGAGGCGGTCCATCTGATGATGGTAGCCCTGATCTCCGAGGGGCACCTGCTGTTCGAGGGGCCGCCGGGGACCGGCAAGACCCTGCTCGCGCGCGCCTTCGCCGCCTGCGTCCGGCTGGAGTTCAAGCGGGTCCAGTTCACCCCCGACCTGATGCCGGGGGATCTGCTGGGCACCAACCTGTTCAACTTCCAGACCAATACCTTCTCCCTCACCAAGGGGCCGATGTTCACCGAGTTCCTGCTCGCCGACGAGATCAACCGCACGCCGCCGAAGACCCAGGCGGCTCTCCTCGAGGCGATGCAGGAGCGGACGATCACGATCGACGGCACCTCGCATCCGCTGTCGACCGGCTTCATGGTGGTGGCGACCCAGAACCCGATCGAGCAGGAGGGGACCTATCCGCTCCCCGAAGCCCAGCTCGACCGCTTCCTGTTCAAGGTCCTGATCACCTATCCCAGCCGCGAGGAGGAGCTGGCGATGGTGAAGACCCACGGCCACCAGACGGCGATGCCCAACCTCGACCGGCTGGGGCTGACCCCGCTCTGTGACCTGCGCTTCATCACCTGGGTGCGGCAGATCGTGGCGGGCATCCGCCTGGCGGACGAGACGGTCTCCTACGTGGTGGACCTGATCCGGGCGACGCGCAACCATCCGGCCCTGCAGTACGGCGCCAGCCCGCGCGCCGCCAACATGCTGGCCGCCGCGTCGCGCGCCGCCGCCGTGCTCGAGGGGCGGGACTTCGTGATCCCGGACGACGTCAAGGGGCTGTTCAAGCCGCTGCTCCGCCATCGCGTGGTCCTCTCCCCCAGCGCCGAGGTGGACGGCCTGGGGACCGATCCGGTGCTCGACCAGATCCTCACCCAGGTGGCGGCGCCGCGATGAGGGTTGGAGAAGACTGAATGCGCCCCACCGGCCGGGCCATCCTGCTCGCCGCCCTGGGGCTGCCGGTCGCCCTGCTGCCGGTGGCGGTGCACGTCCGGCTCTGGCCGTTCTGGCCGGTCTACCTGGGGCTGATGGCGCTGGCCATGGGTTTCGACGCGCTGTGGGCGCCGCGCCGCAAGGACGTGGCCTGCTCGGTCGAGATGCCGGGCACCCTCTACATCGGCGAGGAGGAGGAGGCCGTGCTCACCGTCCGGGTGCCGTCCGCCCGGCGAATGCCGGTGGCGGTGGCGGTCGACCTCTCGGACCGGCTGGTGCCGCAGCCGCCGCTGCGCGGGCGGATCGCCGCCGGGAGCGCCGAGCTGCGCTTCCGGCTCGTCCCCACCCGGCGCGGGCGGATCGTCGTCGAGCGCGCCTGGGTGCGCTCCGCCGGGCCGCTCGGGCTGATTGCCTCGGTGGCGCGGGTGGAGCTCAAGCGGCAGGCGCCGGTGATCCCTAACATCCGCCCGGTCAAGGCGGTGGCGCTGCGCATCCTCACCGACCGGGAGTTCCGCACCGGCCTGAAGATCGAGCGCTACAAAGGGGACGGCACCGAGTTCGATTCGCTCAAGGAGCACGCCCCGGGGGACGACCGCCGCTCGATCGACTGGAAGGCGTCGGCCCGGCACAAGAAGCTGGTGGCGCGGCAGTTCCGGGCCGAGCGCAATCATCAGGTGCTGATCGCGATCGACACCGGACGCCTGATGTGCGAGCCGCTGGCCGGCATCCCCAAGGTGGACCACGCGGTCAATGCCGCGCTGCTGCTCGCCTACGTCTCGCTGCGGGCGGGGGACCGCGTGGGCCTGGCGACGTTCGACGCCCGTCCGGGGCTCTTCGTCGAGCCGAAGGGGGGATTGCGCGGCTTCGAGGTCCTCAGCCGGATGGGAGCCCAGGTGGACTACTCCGACCGCGAGACCAACTTCACCCTCGGGCTGACCTCGATCGGCCAGCGGCTCTCCCGGCGCTCGCTGATGGTGGTGCTGACCGACTTCGTCGACACCGTCTCGGCCGAGCTGATGGTGGAGAATCTCGACCGGCTATCGCGCCGCCATCTGCTCGTCTTCGTGGCGCTCCAGGACCCGGGGCTCGCGGCCACCGCCGACCGCGCTCCCTCCGGCGTGCTCGAGCTCAACCGCGCCGTGGTCGCCGGCGGGCTCCTGCGCGACCGCGAGGTCGTGCTGCGCCGCCTGCGCCGGCTGGGGATCCTGCCGATCGACGCCGCGCCGGCGGCGGTCACGTCGCGGCTGATCAACACCTATCTCGAGATCAAACGGCGGGAGAGGATCTGATGTCCGAGTTCGTCCTGAAGTCCGCCCAGTTCCGCCGCGAGCGGGAGGCCGCCTGGCGGGAGCTGGAGGAGCTGCTCGCGCGGCTGGAGAAGGGGGGGATGAAGAGCCTGACGGCGGCCGAGCTCCACCGTCTGCCGGTGCTCTACCGGAGCGCCATCAGCTCGCTCTCGGTGGCCACCGCGATCAGCCTCGACAAGAACCTGCTCGACTATCTGACCGCGCTCGTCGGCCGCGCCTACATGGCCGTCTATGGCGCCAAGCGGCGGACCGGAGAGGCGATCGCGGAGTTCTTCCGTTTCCGCTTCCCCTGGGTGGTGCGCCGCTACTTCGTCTTCGTGCTCGCCGCCTACGCCCTGATGGGCCTCGGCGTCCTCGCCGGCTACCGGATGGTGCGGGCCGATCCCGAGAGCTACTACAGCATCGTCGGCGACGCCGAGGCGCAGGGGCGGAACCCCGCGTCCTCCACCCCGGAGCTGCGGAAGATCCTCTACAGCGGCGGCGAGGCGCCGCTGTCCTTCTTCGCCACCTATCTCTTCACCCACAACTCCCGGGTGGGCATGCTCTGCTTCGCGGTGGGCTTCGCCGCGGGCGTGCCGGTGATCTACCTGCTGTTCACCAACGGCTTGACGCTCGGAGCGATGGCGGCGCTCTACCAGACGCGCGGCCTGGGGGCGGAGTTCTGGGCCTGGGTGATGCCGCACGGCGTCACCGAGCTGAGCGCCATCTGCCTGTGCGGCGCGGCCGGCATGGTGATCGGCTCGTCGCTGGTCTTCCCCGGCCGGCATACGAGACTGCGCAACCTCGCCCTGCGCGGGCGGGAGGTCGCGCTGCTGGCGGTGGGCGCGGTCACCATGTTCCTGGTGGCGGGTCTGATCGAGGGGATCTTCCGCCAGACCGTGCACGACGTCGCCATCCGCTGGAGCCTCGCCGCCACGACGCTGGTCTTCTGGACCTGGTACTTCCTTTTCGTGGGGCGCGGCCATGAGCGCGATCTCTCTCGATGATCTCTTTCGATAAAGCCCGCATCCACCGGGTGCTGACCCCGGAAGGGCTGTCGCTCCCGTTCGTGGTGGCGCCGGTCGGCGATCGCCTCAGCGCCTTTTTGTTCGACACGCTGCTGATCATCGGCGCGACGGTCCTCGCCGGGGTGCTGGCGGCGCTCAGCACGCTGATCGGGATGGAGGAAGTGGGGGGCTCCTTCGCGGTGCTCGCCGGCTTCCTGCTCTGGAACTTCTACTTCATCTACTTCGAGGTGCATTGGGGCGGGGTGACCTTCGGCAAGCGCCGGGCGGAGCTGCGGGTGATCTCGCGCGACGGCGGGCCGCTCACGGCGGAGGCGATCTTCGCCCGCAACATCATGCGCGACCTGGAGTTCTACATCCCGGTCATGGTGCTGCTGGCGCCCGACGAGATGCTCCCCGAGGCGCCCGGCTGGGGGCGGCTGCTCGCCGCGGTCTGGCTGCTGGTGTTCGCCCTGATGCCCCTGTTCAACAAGGACCGGCTGCGCTGCGGCGATCTGGTGGCCGGCACGATGGTGGTCAAGGCGCCGGCCGCGGTCCTGCTCTCCGACCTCACCGCCCGCGGCACCGGCTCTCCCGCCGAGCGCCCGGCGCGGCGGTCGGCGGCCCCGCAGGCCGCGCTCGCGCCGGCGCCCCCGCCCGAGGAGTTCCCGTTCACGCGCCAGCAGCTCGACATCTACGGCATCCACGAGCTGCAGGTGCTGGAAGACCTCCTGCGCCGCGACGACCAGGGGGTCCTCGACGGCCGCATCCTCGAGGAGGTCTGCGACAAGATCAAGACCAAGATCGGCTGGCCCCGCGAGCGCTGGAACGTGCCGCCGCGCCGCTTCCTCGACGCCTTCTACCGCGCCCAGCGGGCGTTGCTGGAGCAGAAGATGCTCTTCGGGCAGCGGCAGGAGAGGAAGCGGGGGTAGGGCTACCCTCTCTTCACCACCACCACCGTCACATCATCCGGAGCCTGCTCGGCGCCGAGGTGCCTTCTGCAGTCGTTGAGCAGGGCATCCACGATCTCTACCGCCGGCCGGTGCCCCATCACCTTCAGCACCTCGCGGGCACGCTCGAAACCGTAGGCGTTGCCGTTCCGGTCCAGGACCTCGAAGAGGCCGTCGGAGCAGAGGACGAGCGCGCCGCCCGGGGGGAGCCGGAACTCGCGGTCGGCGTAGGGGTGCGCCGGGCCGCGGCCGAGGGGGAGGCCGGGGAGCTCGATCTCCGTCACCCGGCCGAACTCCGCGATCAGGGGATAGGGGTGGCCGGCGTTGGCGAACAGGGCGTCTCCTGTCGACGGGTCGAGCCGGATCAGGGCGAGGCTGGTGAAGCTGTGGTCCATGTTGACGCCGCGCAGCACCCGGTCGAGCTGCCGCAGCACGCCGGCGGGCGATGCCGTGGGCTCGACGAGGCTCAGCAGGCCCGCCTTGACCATGGCTTGGGCCACCGCGCAGGAGTAGCCGTGGCCGGCCACGTCGCCGGCGGCGATCCAGAGCCGTCCGGCGTCGTCGCGCAGGAAGTCGTAGAGGTCCCCGCCGGCCTCGCTGGCGAGCACCGAGCGGGCGGCGATCGCGTACCCCTCCAGCCGCGGCATCTCCTGGGGGAGCAGCCCTTCCTGCATGCGCGCGAGCAGATCCACCTCGTGCCGGATCCGCCTCTCCTGGGCCAGGCGGCGCATGAAGGGGGGCGGCGGCAGATGCTGGATCTCGCTCTGCTCGGAGCGGGAGATCCCCACGAACCCCAGGATGGCCAGGCCGGCCAGGAGGCCGGCGGTCACCGTGAAGGCGGCCGGCATCCAGGAGAGGTGGAGGCCGGAGAAGAGGGTGGCCGGCAGCAGGAAGAGGGTCACCGCCGCCGCGAGCAGCGCGGTCAGCCCGAAGCGCTGGCAGATCCAGACCAGCAGAGCGGCGAAGGCGACGTTCGCCGCCAGCTCCAGGGGGAAGGGGAAGAGATTGAGGGGACCGACTGCGTAGCCGGCGAGGAGCGCGGCTCCCCAGAGCCAGAGGCGGGCCGGCAGGAAGCGCATGGCGAGGGCCAGCGCCAGGGTCACTCCGGCGGCCAGCCAGATGCCGTCGGTGACCGGTCCGCCGTCGAGGCGGAAGGGTGGCACGTCGACGCTCGACGCCGCCGGGGAGAGACCGGGCAGGGCGACGGCGAGGGCGTAGACGGCGAGCGAAAGGCCGGCGAGCGCGGCGCCCGCCGCGAGGCCGGCGAGGAGGGCCCGGCCGCCCCGGGGCCCCAGGCGCCCCCGCCGCAGGGTGTCGAGGCTGGTGGTGAAATCCGGCCGCACGGCGCGCAGCAGCGACTCGCCCGCCGACCAGGTCAGCAGGATCGCCAGCGCCTTGCCGGGAGCGCCCAGAACCCAGCCGATGGCAACCATCCAGGGGCTGGCGATAAGAAAGCGCAGCAGCCAGCGCGGGCTCGCGGAGAGCAGGGCCAGCAGGGCGAGGAGGGCGCCGTTGACCAGGTCGATCCGCGCCCGCAGGAGGAGCGTGAGAAAGATCCCGACGACGGCGAGAACCACCGGCAGCCAGAAGAGGCCGGAGAGGAGAGTCTTGCCGAAGCTCTCGTCCGGCCGGCTGCCGGGAGCCCCGATCCAGCCGGCCGCCCGGTGGGCGAACACCTCCTGGGGGGGCGTGACGCCGATCAGCAGGCTCTGGGGAGGGGACACGGTATCCGCCGTGAAGTTCCTCACCTGCCAGGTGGGAAGGCCGCCCGCCAGGGTGCCCCGCACCGGCGGCCCGAGCGCCTCGCCCGGCGCCACCAGGAGGCTGGCGAATTTTTCGCCCAGACGCTCGAACGGGGCGCGGTCGGTGGGTTGGAAGAGTGAGCCGGCGGTGTTCTCCCAGGAGATCCTCCAGGGGCGCCCGTCGAGCGTGAACTCCACCCTGAGCTCCTGGGCCGACCGCGCGCCCCCCGGCCGCCGCACCCCCTGGCGCAGCCGGACGAGAATCTGGTTTCTCTGCGCCTGGAACCAGCCGGCGGTGGCCTCGCCGAAGTACCGGTAGGCATCCTCGTAGTCGTCGGACACGATCGTCAGGCTGGCCACCGGTCCGCCGGGGGCGAGGGGGAGGCCGCTCCGGGCCGCGATCCGCCGGAACTCCCGCTCGTAGAGCTCCGGAGCGGCGGGGCGCGCGGCCTGCCACTCGGGCAGGAGCGCCACCGCCAGGGCGACGCCCAGCGCGAAGGCCGCGAGCCCGCCGGCGAGCGCGAGCCAGAGCCGTCCACGCTCGGCCTTCACCGGCCCCCCTCGCCGCCGGCCGCGCGCCGGAGGACCAGAACGGTGGTGTCGTCGAGCGGCTGGACGGTCCGCAGGTGGCGCCGCCAATCCTCCAGCAGCGCCTCCAGTATCTTCTCCGCCGGCCGCCCCTCGGCGCCGCGGAGAGTCGTGCAGAGGCGCTCGAAACCGTAGGCGACCTCGTTGCCGTCCACGGCCTCGAACAGGCCGTCGGAGAAGACGACGAGGTGCCCGCCGGGAGGGATCAGGATCTCCCGGTTCTCGTAGCTCCGGGGTGGGCCCTGGCCGAGTGGCAGGGCCGAGATCTCGATCTCCTCCACCTGGCCCCCGGCCATCAGCAGGGGGTAGGGGTGGCCGGCGTTGCTCAGCAACCCCTCGCCGGTCTCCAGGTTCAGCCGCAGCAGGAGCAGGGTGGTGAAAGTCCGGGTCGGACCGGCGGCGCGCAGCACGCGGTCCATCCGGTGCAGCACCTCCGCCGGGGTGCGGCCGTGGCCGGCGAGGCTGGCGAGGGCCGACTTGGTCATCGCCTGGGCGATGGCGCAGGAGTAGCCGTGCCCCGCCACGTCGCCGGCGGCGATCCAGACGTACCCCTCGCTGTCGCTCAGGACGTCGTAGAGGTCGCCGCCCGCCTCGTTGGCGATGATCGAGCGGGCCGCCATCTCATATCCGTCGAGGCGGGGGAGCGTGCGGGGGAGCAGGCCGCGCTGCATCTTGGCGAGCAGATCCATCTCGTGCAGGAAGCGCCGCTCCTCCTCGATCCGCCGCACGAACGCCGGCGGCGTCAGGCGCTTCTCCTCGGCGGCGCCGGAGCGCGCCATCCCCACCATCCCGAGCAGGACGGCGCCCGCCGAGAGCCCGGCCGTCACGGCGAAGCCGGCCGGCATCCAGGCCAGGTAGTCGGCCGCCAGGATCGCCGACGGCAGCGCCAGCGAGCAGAGCGCGGCGGTCAGCAGGGCCGTGAGGCCGTTGCGCCGGCCGATCCAGACCAGCAGGCCGGCGAACAGGGCGTTGGCGGCCATGCCGGCGAGGAACGGCTCGACCGGGAGCGGCCGCACGAAAAGGCCCGCCATCAAGGCCGCGGTCGCGGGCGCCCAGCGCAGGGGCACGAGGCGCACCGCCAGCGCGATCGCGAGCGTCACGGCGCCCGCGAGCAGGATGCCGTCCGCCACCGGGCTGCCGAACGGGCGGAGCAGCGGCAGGCTCAGGCTCGCCCGCCCCAGCCAGACGCCGGGCACGACCTCGGCCAGGGCGAGCAGACCGAGGCGCAGGCCGGCGAGCCCGGCTCCACAGGCGAAGCCCACGAGCAGGGCCCGGCCCCCCCGCGGTCCGAGCCGGCCGGCCCGCAGCGCGTCGAGACTGGTGGTGAAGCCGGGATCGGTCGAGCGCAGCAGCGATTCGCCGCACGACCAGACGAGGAAGATCTGCAGCGCGTGGACGGCCGAGAAGACCAGGTTGAAGATCAGCGGGCTGTTGAAGTAGCCCGGCGTGGGGTAGAGCGTGAGCAGGGCGGCCAGGGCGAGCAGAGCGCCGTTGAGCAGGCTGAGACGGGACTTCAGCAGCAGGACCAGGAACAGCCCGGCGAGCGCCAGGAAGACGGGGAGGGCGCGCCAGGCCATGAGCGCGATCCTGGCCACGTAGGCGTCCACCTCCACGCCGCTGGCCCGGCTCAGGGGGCCGGCGCGGCGTTCGAGGACGGCCCCTTGCGTCATCAGCGCCATCAGGTGCTGCGGGCGCTGCCCTCCCGCGATGGGGTAGAGCAGCCGCGGGAAGGTGATGATCATCGCCTGCCGGCCGGGGCCGAGCGTCTCGCCGGGAGCGAGGAGCAAGGGGGCGAGGATCTCGGCGGAATGGACGGCCTTCCGCACGTCCACGGGCATGAACATCGCCGCCGGTTCGCGGCTCCAGGACATCAGGAGCTGCGGCTGGCCGTCGAAGGAGAAGTCGATGGCCAGCTTGCCGGGCCGCCCCTCCGGATCGCGGACGTCGTGGGACACCGTGGCGCGGATCGCCGTGCGGGTCGCGAGCAGCCAGCCGGGGCCCTGGTCGCCCAGCGCGCGGAAAGGCTCGAACTGCTCGGGCCCGCGGGTGACCAGGGTGGCGTGCGGCTCGCCGGCCTCTAGGGCGAAGCCCCCGCGCGCGGCGAGCTCGCGGAAGCGCTGGCGGAGCCGCGCTGGGTCCGGGGGGGCTCCAGCCTGCCACTCGGGGAGGAACGTTTCCGCTAGCGCGACCCCTGCCACCAGGGCGAGAAGCCCGAGAACGATCCCGAGCAGAAGGTTCCTGCGGGTGTGGGCGCCGGGGGTCATCTCTTCCTGAATACGCTTATCGGCCGGGAGGGTTCTGGGAGTCCTTGCATCCTACCGCCAATGGGAGTGGGGTGAGCGGCAGAGGTATGATGAGGTGTGGAGTTCGAATGGGACGACGAGAAGGCAGCTTCCAATCGGAAGAAGCATGGCGTGAGCTTCGAGGAAGCCATGACCGTGTTTGGCGATCCGCTGGCCGCCATTTTCGACGACGAAGAGCATTCTATGGGGGAACACCGGGAGATTATCGTCGGCTATTCCATTCACAATCAGCTCGTCCTGGTCTCTTTCACTGAGCGCTCAGGGGGAGTGCGCATCATCAGCGCTCGCCTCGCTACCGGAAGGGAACGTAAAGACCATGAAAAGAACAACCGACCCTGAATCCGGCGATCCGCACGACGACCTGCTGCCCGAGTACCAGTTCGACTACGGCAAGGCCAAGCCGAACCGGTTTGCCGGCGCCGGCCAAAGGCGCCGCGTGGCCGTCCTTCTCGACGACGACGTAGCCGAGGTCTTCGTCACCACGGAATCGGTCAACAAAGCCCTGCGGGCCATCATCGAAGCGATGCCTCAGACCGTCAGGCGGAGGGGCTAGGCAAAGCGCCTCCTACAGCAGCGGCGACAGCCACCGCGCCGCGCGGTCGCCGAGCTTCTTGGTCCAGGAGCGGCGGCGCCAGTCCGCGAGGTGGATCTCCTCGGAGCTTTCGAGGTCGGCGAGGAAGGCCTTCTCCATCACCGCCGCCATCGAGGCGTCGAGGGCGAGCACGTCGCACTCGGAGTTGAAGAGGAAAGAGCGGAAGTCGAGGTTCGTCGAGCCCACGATCGAGACCAGCCCGTCCGCCACCAGGGTCTTGGCGTGCAGGATGGCCGGCTGGTACTCGAAGATCCGTACCCCCCGCTCGAGCAGTTGGCCGTAGTGGCCGTGCCCGGCCCGCCGGGCGATCGGCACGTCGGACTTCCCCGGCAGCAGGAGGCGGACGTCCACCCCCTGGGCCGCCGCCTCGCCCAGCACCGAGATCGCCCGGTGCCCGGGGGCGAAGTAGGCGTTGGTGATCCAGAGCGTGCGCTTCGACGCCGCCGCGACGGCGGCCATCACCGCCGCGGACTCCGCCTGCCCCCGCTTGGGCCGTGAATCGAGGACCAGGATCCGCACCCCGGGAGCCTCCGCCGCCGCGGCCGGCAGCGGATCGATCTCGAGCTCGGAGCCCCCCGCGTGGACCCAACCCTCGGAGAAGACGACGGCCATCTCCCAGGCCGCCGGGCCCTTGATCCGCACGTGGGTATCCCGCCAGGTCTCCCCCGGCTTGGGACGGCGGCGCCAGGAGCCGTACTCCTCGCCGATGTTCATGCCGCCGGTGAAGGCCACCTCGCGGTCGACGACCAGGATCTTGCGATGGTCCCGGAACGGCTGGTACCACATGCTCTTGAACAGCGGATGGAAGAGGAAGAACTCGACGCCGTGGCTCTCCATCTCCTGCCAGAACTCGGCCTTCGTCTCGTAGGAGCCGACGGCGTCGGTCAGCACCCGCACCTTGATCCCCCGGTCGGCCGCGGCCTGGATCTCGCCGAGGAACAGCCGGCCCGTGGAGTCGTCCTTGAAGATGTAGGATTCGAGGAGGACCTCCTGCTTGGCCGCCCGCACCGCGTCCCGCATGGCGCTGAAGGCGGAGCGCCCCTCGAAGTAGACCTCGACTTCGTTGCCGCCGAAGAACGGCGCGCCGTCGATGCGCCGCAGCAGGAGCTCGAACCCCGGGTCCTCGATCCCCTGCGGCAGCGCCTCCGCGAGACGCTCCACCTGCCCGATCCGCAGCTCCTCGGGGAGCTCCCGGCCGGGCGCCGGACGCAGGACCGGCTGGAAGGCCCGGAAGCGATGGCGGCGATGCCGTTTCATGATGGGGGAGTATGTCATCTCTCCCGGCAGGTCCCCGGAGTAGGATTCTCTTCATGAAACGCCTCCCCGGTCTCCTGCTGCCTCTGCTCCTGCTGCCGGCCCTCCTTCCTGCCCAGACCCCGCTTGCCCTGACGCCTCCGGCCAGGGACCCCGCCACCACGGCGACCGACCTCATCGACCGCCTCGCCAAGGGGGACTTCCAGGCCGCCGCGAGCCCCTTCGCCGACGCCATGAGGGCTGCGGCGCCACCGGAGAAGCTCGCCGAGATCTGGACGGCGGTGCAAAATCAGATGGGCGCCTACAAGCGCCGGGCCGGTGTCCGCACCGAGAAGCAGGGGGGCTACGACGTCGCCTTCGTGACCGTCGAGTTCGAGCGGAGCACGGCCGACTTCAAGGTGGTCGTCGACACCGCCGGCAGGATCGCCGGGTTCTTCATCGTCCCTCCCCAGCAGCCCGCGGCCGCTCCCGATTCCACCCCTCCCGCGGCCTACGTCCACAAGGATGCGTTCCGCGAGCGCGAGGTGACGGTCGGCACTGGCGAATGGGCCCTGCCCGGAACCCTCTCGGTGCCGGTGGGAGCGGGCCCCTTCCCGGCGGTGGTGCTGGTCCACGGCTCGGGGCCGAACGACCGCGACGAGACGGTGGAGGGGAACAAACCCTTCCGCGACCTCGCCTGGGGGCTCGCCTCGCGCGGCGTCGCCGTGCTCCGCTACGAGAAGCGCACCCGCCAGCACGGCGCCAAGCTCGCCGCGGTGAAGGACTTCACGGTCCGCCAGGAGACGGTGGACGACGCTCTCGCCGCCGCCGACCTGCTGCGCCATACCGAGGGGATCGATCCCCGGCGCGTCTTCGTCCTCGGCCACAGCCTGGGCGGGATGCTCATCCCCCGCATCGGCCAGCGCGATCCGCAGCTCGCCGGCCTGATTGTGATGGCGGGTGCCGCCAAGCCGCTGGAGGACATCATCCTCGAGCAGGTCGCCTACATCGACGCCGCGGACGGCGCCGTCACCGACGCGGAGAAGAGCCGGCTCGAATCCCTGCGCGCCGAGGTCGCCCGGGTGAAGGCCCTGAAGCCCGGCGCCACCGGCACCGCCCTCGGCGCCCCGGTCTCCTACTGGCTCGACCTGCAGGGCTATAACCCGCCGGAGGCCGCGAAGGCACTGAAGCAGCCGCTTCTGATCCTTCAAGGGGAGCGCGACTATCAGGTGACGATGGACAACTTCGCGGCCTGGAAGCAGGCCCTGCCGAACGCGGCCTTCCACACCTACCCCAAGCTCAACCACCTCTTCGTCGAGGGGGAGGGCAAGAGCACCCCGAAGGAGTACGAGAAGCCCGGCCACGTGTCTGAGGCGGTGATCGCCGACATCGCCGAGTGGATCGGCTGGACCAGGAAGCAGGAAAGTCCTTTACGTTGACGACTCCGTGAAGGTCCTTTAGGCTGGACTCTATGCAACGGGCACTGAAAGTTCTCCTGGAAGACGCGGAGATCGAGGAGATCCGAGAGATCGCTCGACGGAACCACATGACGATGGACGAGTGGATTCACCGGGTTTTGCAAGAAGCTCGGAAGTCACATCCTGGCCGCTCCGCGGAGACGAAGCTCCGAGCGGTTCGAGTGGCCGCAGGGCAGGGATTTCCTGTCGGGGACATCGATCAGATGCTGCGCGAGATCGAGCAGGGCTACCGCTCCGACCCGTCGGCATGATTTTCGTCGACTCCAACATCCCGATGTATCTCATCGGGGCCGCCCACCCGAACAAGCCCAAAGCGCAGGAGTTGCTGGAACGTGCGATTGCGGCTCAGGAACGTCTGGTGACGGACGTCGAGGTTTTCCAGGAGGTCTTACATCGCTATGACGCCATCGCTCGGCGCGAGGCGATCAAGCCGGCCTTCGATGTCCTTCTCGAGGTCGTCGACGAGGTTTTTGCGATCGATCTTCTGGACGTTCAGCGAGCGCGTGACATCCTGCTGGAAACGAAGGGTTTATCCTCCCGGGATTCTCTCCATCTGGCTGTCATGGAGCGGCACGGCGTTGAGCGCATCATGAGTTTTGATTCCGGCTTTGATGATGTAGCCGGAATCACCCGCCTCAAAGCTACCGGGAAGCCGCCGTAACCGCGGCCCGCTGGATCGTCCCTCCCGGGCGCAGCTCCACGATCCACCACGGGGTCTGGCCGAGCTCCGAGCGGCGGGAGCCGCTGCGCACCTGCAGGAAGAGGCGGCGGGGATCGCCCAGGGAGGCGAGGGGGATGCGCGCCACCAGCCGCCGGCCCGCGGCCGTGGCCCAGGCGGTGCCGCGCGGCAGGAGCCGCCGCTGGTCGCGGACGGCGTAGGAGTGCGGCTCGATCGCGACCTCCAGCTTCGGCATCGCCGCGAACGGGAGGTCCGGCCTGTACCCGAAGGCGGAGAGCGTGACGGTGGAACCCTCGGCCATCGGCTGCTGGAGGTCCATGCCGATCTCCAACTGGGTCCCGATCCGCCGCACGCTGAGCCCCTGGAGGTCGACGAGCTCGCTCCCTTCCTCGTCCTGGTCGGGAGGAGCCGCCGCCTCGCCGTGGAATTCGACCAGGCGGACGCTCCCCCCTTCCTCCGCGGTGAGCACGGGGATGGTCAGATCCCCATACAGCTCGTTGGAGCGCACGAAGGGGAGCAGGCGCGAGGCGCTGTAGCCGTACTGCGTGCGGTGCTCGCGGAGGGCCAGCCGCTTGGTGGCGACCTCTTCCGGGTCGAGATCGCGGGACTGCCAGTGGAAGCTGGCGAGCAGGCGGTCCGGCGGCGACAGCTCCTCGCCGGAACGAAACGCCCGGCGCGGCCAGCCGGGGTAGTGGACCAGGAATGGATGGACCGCCGGCGCGATCTCCCCCTGCAGATCCCAGAGCGCCACGCGGGTGAAGAGGTAGAGGGCCGCGTGGTCGGGGTGGTGGTCGGCCGGGTGCGAGACGAAGATCCGGGTCGGCCGGAACTCCCGCAGGATAGCTTCGAGATCGGAGAGGATCTCCTCCCCCTTGAACGGAGCCCCCGGCCGGAAGGCGGTGGAGTAGGGGACCGCCCGGGCGCGGGTGATCCGGCCGCGGTCCGGCGGGCGCGGGCCCCAGTGGGAGCGCCAGATGTCGAGGGTGCCGTAGTCCGGATAGCCCAGGAAGCTGAGGTCCCGGGCCGGCACTCCCAGGGCCGCCGCCGCCGCGATGGCCTCGCGCTGGCGGAGCTCGCCCATCGCCCGCGCGCCGCGAGGCAGGACCACCGGCCACTTGCAGTAGGCGAGGAACGACCATTCGTTGCTGTCGCCGTGGGTCAGGAAGACCACGCGCACCGGCAGCCCCCGGCGCACCGCCTCGCCCAGCACCCCGCCCGCTCCCAGCACCTCGTCGTCCGGATGCGGCGCGAGCACCAGGATACGGTCGCTCTCCTGGAGGGCGACCGGCCCGGTCGCGGCGGCGAGAGGGGCCGCCGCCGGCCGGGAGGGCGCGACGGTCCGGCAGCCCGCGAAGAGCAGGATCAAGGCCACGGCGAACAGCGGTTGTAGGAATCGCACGATCTTTATACGGAACGTTGTACGGATTGTAACAGACCGCAAGGGACCCAAGGGACGGCAGGGGCCTCAGAAAAGACCGGGTTTTTGTCCCTGGAGTCCCTTACGTCCCTTTCTTCTTCTTCCCGATCCCGGCCTCGCGCAGCACCTCCTCCGTGTGCTCGCCGAGGGCCGGGGCCGAGGAGGCCGGAGTGGCGCGCTCGCCGTCGAAGAGGAAGGGGGCGGCGACGGTGGGGAGCACCCCGTAGGCGCCGGCGGGGAGATCCGTGACCTGCCCGCGCCGGCGGGCCTTCTCGACAGCCTCGCCGACGCTGGCGAGTGGACCGGCGGGGACGCGGTGGGCGCGCATGGCGGCGTCCCAGTGGGCGACGGGACGGGTGGCGAAGAGGTCGCCGAGGAGGTGGTCGAGATCGGCGCGGTTCGCCACCCGCTCCGCGCTGGTGCGGAAGCGGGGATCGTCGGCGAGGGCGGGGCGCTCGATCGCGGCGCAGAAGCGGCGCCAGAGCTCCGGGCTGGCGACGCCGACGACGAACCAGCCGTCCGCCGCCCGGAAGGCCTGGTAGGGCGCGAGGTTGGGATGCGCCGAGCCGAGACGGGCGGGCTGCCGGCCGTCGGCGAGCCAGGACTGCGCGGCATAGGAGAGGAAGGCGGTGCCGGCGTCCACCATGGAGACCTCGACGCGGCGCCCGCGCCCCTTGGCGTCGCGCTCGCGCAGGGCGGCGAGCACGGCCGAAAGGCCGTAGAGCGCGGAGAGGATGTCGACCACCGCGACCCCTACCCGCACCGGCTCGCCGCTCTCGAAGCCGGTGAGGGACATCAGCCCGGACTCCGCCTGCAGGACCACGTCGTAGGCCGGGCGGTCCGCCTCGGGGCCGGCGGTGCCGTAGCTGGTCACCGTGCACTGCACGAGCCGCGGGTTGACCCCGTTGAAGCGGGAGCTCCGGAAGCCGAGCTTCCGCCATTCCGAGGGGAGGAAGTTCTCCACCAGCACGTCCGCTCCCGCGAGCAGCCGCTCGAACGCCGCCCGCCCCTCCGGCCGCTTGAGATCGATCGCCGCCGACCGTTTGTTCCGGTTGGCCGAGACGAAGTAGGCGCTGACCCGGTGCTCCCCTTCGCCCACCCACGGCGGCCCCCAGGCGCGGGTCTGGTCGCCGCCGTCCGGCTTCTCGATCTTGATCACGTCCGCCCCGAGATCCCCCAGCAGCATGGCGAGATAGGGGCCGGCGAGGACGCGCGAGGCGTCGATGACGCGGACCCCGGCGAGGGGGCCCTTTCTTTTCGGTCGGCGCGGCATGACAGGTGGGGATGGTAGCAGTGGAGCCGCCCACCCGGCGGGGTGGCGGCCGTCCCCGTCCCATGGCGCGCGCGGAGCCGTCCGGCCGGGCGTTGAGCGCTTCGCCGGCCGGCGCTAGGGTGAAGATGGAGCCGGAGATCGGGAGAACGGGAGTGGAAGGCTCCGAGGAGGAAACAATGTTCGAAGCCATCGAGACCGTCGTGATCGGAACCTCTCTCACCGAGCTGAGCGACGACGTCGTCCGCGCCGGAGTGGAAGTGGCCCGGGCCGCCGGGGCGCGCGTCTGCCTGGTCCATGCCTTCCAGCCCCAGTGGGCCTACTCCGCGGGCCCCTATCTCACCGAGACCTTCATCCAGGAGACCCTTCAGGTGGAGAAGGATCTCGCCGAGCGGCGCCTCGCGGAGCAGGCCTCCCGGCTGGGCATCCGCGAGGAGGAGATCGCGGGCAGGGTCGTCGCCTACGGCCCGCCGCACCGGATCGTGATCGAGGTCGCCGAGGAGGTCGCCGCGGGCCTGATCGTGGTCGGCTCGACCGAGTCCCCCCAACTGGCCAAGCTGTTCGGCTCCACCGCCGACCGGGTGATCCGCAAGGCCACGCGGCCGGTGCTGATGGTCCGCGGCCGGCTGCGGGTCCCCGTGCGGCGCGTTCTGATGCCGGTCGATCTGTCCCCGCTGTCGGCGGTGGCGTTCCGCCGGGGGCTCGAGGTGCTGAGGCGGATCGCGGCCGATTCCGAGGCGCAGCTCGAGGTCACGTTCGTGATCGAGCCGCTGGACCGGGAGCTCCTCGCCGGGCGCGATCTGCCGCCGGCGAGCGAGGCCGCGGCCCTCGAGGAGCTGGACACGTTCGTCCACCGCAACGCCGCCTGGAGCGGCCGCGAGCTCACCACCCGGCTGCTCTACGGCGAGGCGGAGAAGGAGATCCGGGAGAGGGCGGGGGACTGGCACGCCGATCTCGTCGTCCTCGGCACCCACGGGCGGGGGGGCTTCGAGCGCTTCCTGCTCGGCAGCGTGGCCGCGGACGTGGTCCGCCGCGGACCGACGAGCGTGCTGGTGATCCCCCCCGAGACCGCGCCCGAGGCCCTCCACGCCGTCCCGGAGCCGGAGAGGGTGGCCGCCTTCGCCTGAAGCCGCCGGGCTCGCCGGAGGAATCGCGGGGCGCTCCTTTTGCGGGCGCCCCGCTCTTGCCGATCCAGGCCGTGTTAAACTGCCCGCCTCTGCAATGGCAAGCCCATGATCGTCGAGAAACGGCACCTGGACGGCTACACCCTCCTCAACGTGGAAGGGGTCATCAAGCTCGGCGAGAGCGCGCAGTTCTTCGCCCAGACGCTGGAGCGCACGCTGTCGGACGACCGCGGCCACGTCATCATCGATTTCTCCAAGATCAACTTCATGGATTCGACGGGCATCGGCGAGCTGGTGGGCTATCTGGGCCGCTTCCGCAACTCCAAGCGCGAGCTGATCCTGGTCAACCCTTCGGACCGCATCCGCAAGCTGCTGCAGGTGGCTCGCCTGAGCGAGCTGTTCCCCACCTACGAATCGGTGCAGGCGGCGATCGCCGCGGAGCGCTGAACCCCCTGTTCTCGCCGATCGCCACGGTCGCCCGCAACGGCCTGCAGGAGTCCTGGCATTTTGGCGCCGTGGCCGCGGTCACGCCCGAGGGGCGGCTGGTCGCCTTCCAGGGCGATCCCGCGGTGGCGACCTTCCTCCGCTCGGCCGCCAAGCCCTTCCAGTGCGTGCCGCTCCTGCTCGCCGGGGTGGCGGAGCGCTATGGGCTCGACGACGCCGACCTCGCCCTGACCTGCGCCTCGCACGGCGGCACGCCGGCCCACGCGCGGCGGGCGGCGGACCTGCTCGCCCGCGGCGGCTTCGGCGCCGAGCACCTGCTCTGCGGCGCCCACTGGCCGCTGGACGCCCAGGCCGCCGAGGAGCTGCGGCGGCAGGGGGAGCAGCCGACGCCGCTCCACAACAACTGCTCGGGCAAGCACGCCGGCATGCTCCTCGCCTGCCGGATGCTGGATCTTTCGACGGCGGACTACCTGGCGGCCGACCACCCCTGGCAGCGGCGGATCCTCGGCCACGTCGAGGAGTTCTGCGGCGTGCCGGCGGGGGAGATCGGCCTCGCCGTCGACGGCTGCGGCGTCCCTGCTTTCCATATGACGCTCGCCGCCGCGGCCCGCGGCTACGCGGCGCTCGCCGATCCGGCGGCGGCGGGGCTCCCGGCCGGCGTCGCGGCGGCGGCGGGGAAGATCGTCCGCGCGATGACCGGCGCGCCGGAGATGGTGGCGGGCCCGGGGCGGTTCACCACCCGTCTGATGGAGGCGACCCGCGGCCGGGTGCTGGCCAAGGAAGGGGCCGAGGGGTTCTACGGCCTGGCGGTGCGCGGACCCGTGGCGCTCGGCATCGCCGTCAAGATCGCCGACGGCGGCGAGCGCTGCCGGGACGGGGTGGTGCTGGACGTCCTGCGCCAGCTCGGCGGCCTCGCCGGCGCCGAGTTCGAGGCGCTGCGCGACCTCCACAGCCCGCCGCTCCACAACCACCGCGGCCTGCGGGTGGGGGAGGTCCGCCCCGAGGTGGACCTCGAAGAGGTGTAGACTTGGAATCCGGAATGAATGCCGCTCGTCTTCGAGCCCAACGCTGGGCCGCCCTCTTCGTCCTCCTCGCCCTCGCCTGCGGGGGGTGCGCCCGTTTCCACAAGTGGCGGACCAAGCCGCGCCCGCCCTACCGCAAGCTCAGTCCGCCGGTCGCCTACGAGATGATGCGGGACAGCCCCAGCGTCCTGGTCCTCGACCTGCGCTCGCCCCAGCAGTTCAACGGCAACACCGGCCACATCCGGCAGGCGAAGAACATCCCGCTGGCGCGCCTCCCCTACCGGCTGCTGGAGATCGTCACCTTCCGCGAGGAGACGGTCCTGATCTACTGCGAGACCGACGAATGCGCCGAGAAGGGGACGAGCGTCCTGGCGGCGAGCGGATTCGAGAACGTCGTCCTGATCGACGGCGGCATCGAGAAGTGGATCCGGGAAGGATTCAAGACCGTGCTGCCCGCCAACATCGCCGGCCGGCGGGGCGTGGCCGACGAAGACACCGCGCACACCATGCCCGAACGGCCCGGCGAGACCAAAGACGATCCCAGGCGGGAGGTGCCGGTGAAACCGCCGGCGCTGCCGCCGGAATCCCCCGCGCCGTCTCCGCCGCCCGCGGATCCCCGGCCCCCTCTGCCGCTCCCGGTTGCCGCGCCGCGACAAATCGGCTAAAACAGAGAGGCAAGGAAGAAGAGATCCGCCGCGGCTCCGCCGCGCCACCGACCCTCTGAAAACCGGAGAAAACCCCATGACTGTCCATACCGCCGACTCCGCGACCTCCACCACCGACGCCCTGAGCGAGCTCAAGAGCCTGCTGGGCGATCGCATCCTGCTCGACGACGAGGCGCGCGAGCTCTACCGCTCCGACTTCGGCCGGACGGTGAACCGGCTGCCCGGGGCCGTCGCGCGCTGCACCTCGGCCGAGGAGGTCGCCGAGGTCGTCCGCTTCTGCCGCGAGCGGAAGATCCCCGTCGTGCCCCGCGGCCAGGCGCACACCCAGAGCGGCCAGACCACGACCGATCATGGCGTGGTGCTCGACACCTCGGTGATGAACACCATCCACGAGATCGACGAGGCCGGCGAAACGGCGACCGTCGACTGCGGCGTCGTCTGGCGCGACCTGGTCACCGCCAGCCTGGAAAAGGGGCTGATCCCCCGCGTGCTGACCAACAACCTGGGCGTGCAGATCTCGGGCACCGTGTCGATGGCCGGCCTGGGAGTGGCGAGCTTCCGCTACGGCACCCAGGCGGACAACGTCGACGAGCTGCAGGTGGTCACCGGCACCGGCGAGATCGTCACCTGCTCGCGCGAGCAGAACCCGGACCTCTTCAACGTGGTGCGCTGCGGCCTCGGCCAGTTCGGCGTCATCACCCGCGCCAAGATCCGTCTGCGCCGCGCGAAGAGTGTGGTGCGCAAGTACTTCCTACTCTACGACGACCTCGGGGCGGTGATGGAGGACACGAAGAAGGTGATGGATCCGGGCAACTCCACCTTCTCCTCGCTCGAGTCCTGGTGCACGCCCTGCCTGCAGGGGATCAAGAAGATCGGCGAGGGGATGGAGCTCGGCGAGGGGATGCAGACCTTCGCCCAGTGGTTCTTCCCGCTCCACGTCACCGTCGAGTTCGATCCCGGCGAGGAGCCGGCGGACGATCAGGCGGTGCTGGCGGGGCTCACCCCCTACCGTCACGTCCACACCGAGGATTTCTCCCAGTACGAGTTCGCCAACCGCATGGACCCGGTCTTCGAGCTCTGGCGCCGCAGCGGCTACTGGGACATGGCCCACCCGTGGATGGAGACCACCCTGCCGTGGGACACCGCCCGCGACTTCATCGACGGCGTGCTCGGCCAGACGCCCCCGCAGGCCCTGGGACCGGGCGGCCACATCCTCCTCTGGCCGGCCTACACCCGCACCTCGGACGTCCCCCTGTTCATGCATCCGGACGGGGACTACGTGATGGGCTGGGGCATCCTGCCCGGCGTGCCGTTCAAGTTCCTCGACCGCGCCCTCGCCCAGCTCGACATGGCGAGCGAGCTGTCGATCGTCTACGGCGGCAAGCGCTACCTCTCGGGCTTCATCACCTTCAACACGGTGGAGAAGTGGGCCCAGCACTTCGGCGACCGCTGGCCGATGATCCTCGAAGCCAAAGCGAAGTTCGATCCCGACGGGATCATGGCGCCGGGATTCATTCAGTACGAATAGGGAACGAGGCTGTAGGGGCGGCCCCGCCCGGGCATCAATGCCCGGGCTACGTTTCAAAAGAAAAGCCGGCTGAAGCCGGCTCAAAAACAGACTGAGTTCCTTGGAGCCGGCTTCAGCCGGCTTTTCGTTTCCAGCGTAGCCCGGGCATTCATGCCCGGGCGGGCAGCGTTCGAGCCGTTCCCTACCGCCGCCGGATTTCCTGAACCTCGAGGGCCGTGCCGCCGCAGGAGGAGCGCCCGGCGAGGAAGCCGCGCACCCGCACCCGGTCGCCGTCGTGGGAGTTGCCCAGTTCGCCGGCCAGATCGTAGGACTTCCCGTCCGTGCCGCGGAGCGACGGGCAGGTGCTGTCGAACTCGAACGTGCCGTCGACGGTGATCAACTGACGGTTGCCGCTGCTCCGGTCCGCGCGGTCGTCCTGGCGGTCATCGTCCTGGTCATAGGCGTCGTTGGTGTCGTTCGGGGCGACGTAATCGCCGTCGTTCGGGTCGGTGATCTGCTCGTCGTCGTAGGAATCGTCCGGCTGGGAGCGCTGGTCGTACTGCCCCCGGTCGTCGTCGTACGGGACGTTGTTCGGACGGGCGCGGCCATCCGGTGCGCCAGGTGCGCCGTAGGGGGCGCCATACCGGCCGCCGCCCCGCGATCCTCTGCCCTCGCGGAGGTAGCTGTAGCGGTCGGCGTACCAGCCGCCACGGTCGCGGCTGCGCAGGATGAAGCGCTCGAAGCTGCCGTCGCGGCGGGCGTCGAAGTAGGCCGCGCGGTGATCGCCGCCCGTCCAGACGGTCCTGATCTCCAGCACCTGCAGTGCCGGTCCACGGGCGCCGCAAGCGCTGCCGCTCGCCAAGCGTCCGCCGAGGACGACGTGGTCGCCCGGCCGCAGCTCGCGCGTGTTGCCGGTCAGGAAGTAGCTCTGGCCGGAGCGGTGATCGCGGATCGCCGGGCAGCTCCCGCCCCGGAAGGTGACGAAGCCGTCGATGCTGCGGGCGCCGCCGCCATAGCGGCCCGAATAGGGAGTGCCGTAGCCGTAACGGGACGGCTGGGCGGTGGCGGCCGCGGGCAGCGCCAGCGCCGCGGAAAGGAGCAGGACGGGCCCGAGGCCCTTCGCGGTATTTCCCCTAAAGCGTCTCTTATCGAGGATGTTCATGGCTGTGTCTCCTGGTTGAAGGAGCGGGGGCCCATCGGCTCTGCCCTCCCCGGCTCCTTCTAATACAAGGGCCGTGCCATCAGAACAACCCATTGAAGAATAAAGGCTTGCTATTTTGCGTCCGCGGGATCGCGCGCAAATCGTCCTCCAGATGGGACGAGCTCCGGCGTCCTCGATTCTGATACCCTCCCGGGCCATGAGCACGCAGACCACCACAACCACCGTCCGCATCGCCCACAGCCCCGACTCGGACGATGCCTTCATGTTCTATGCCCTGACGCAGGGGATCCTCGACGTCGAGGGGCTCGAGATCTCCCACGTCCTGCAGGATATCGAGAGCCTCAACCAGGCGGCGTTCCAGGGCACGTACGAGATCACGGCCCTCTCCTTCCATGCCTACGCCCATCTCGCCGACCGCTACCAGATCATGCCTTCCGGGGCGAGCTTCGGCGACGGCTACGGGCCGGTCGTCGTCGCCCGGGAAGGCTACCGCCGGGCCGACCTGCCCGGGCTCAAGGTGGTGATCCCCGGCGAGCTGACCACCGCTCACCTCGCCCTGCGGCTCTGGCAGCCGCAGGTGACCGTCGAGATCGTCCCCTTCGACCGCATCCTCGACGTCGTGCTCGCCGGCGAGGCGGATGCCGGCGTGGTGATCCACGAGGGGCAGCTCACCTACGGCGACCTGGGGCTGCGCAAGGTGGTGGACCTGGGGGAGTGGTGGAAGGGGGAGACCGGGCTGCCGCTGCCGCTCGGCGGCAACGGCATCCGGCGGGACATTGAGCCGGATCTCAAGCGCCGCCTCTGCCGGCTGCTCACCGAGAGCATCAACTACGGGCTCGACAACCGGCAGGAGGCGATGGGCTACGCCACGCGCTACGCCCGCGGCCTCGAGGACGATCCCGAGCGCTCGGACCGTTTCGTCGGCATGTACGTCAACGACTGGACCCGCGACTACGGCGAGGCCGGCCGCCGCGCCGTGCAGCTCCTGCTCGACCGCGGGCACGAGGCGGGCATCCTGCCCAAGCGGATCGAGGCCGAGTTCGTAGAGATCTGAGCCGGATGGACCGTCCCGCCGCCCTCGTCTTCGATCTCGACGGCACGCTGATCGATTCCCGCCGCGACATCACCACCGCCATCAACCGGATGCGGGAGGAGCTCGGGCTGCCTCCGATTCCGCTGGAGGCGGTGGTGACGATGGTGGGGGAGGGGGCGCGGCTGCTGGTCGAAAGGGCGCTCGGCCCCGGTTTTCCGCCGGAGCAGGTCGATCATGCCCTCGCCCGCTACCTCGAGCACTACGCGGACGTCTGCCTGGACGAGACGCGAGGCTATCCGGGGATCGAGGAGATGCTCGAAGGGTTGGCGGGGCGCTATCCGCTGGCGCTGCTGAGCAACAAGGGGGAGGCGCTCTCCCGCAAGATCCTCGACGGTCTCGGCCTTTCCCGCTTCTTCGGCGAGATCCTGGGCGGCGACAGCCTGCCCACCCGCAAGCCCGATCCCGCCGGGCTCCGCGTCCTCGCCGAGCGCCTCGGCGTCCCCCTCGAGCGCCTGCTCCTGGTGGGGGACACCTGGATCGACGCCGAGACCGCCCACAACGCCGGCTGCCCCTTCATCCTCGTGGAATGGGGCTTCCCCCGCCCGCCGAAGCTCGACGGCGTGAAGGCCGACCTCAGGGTGGCGCGGGCCGGGGAGCTGGCGGCGGCGCTGGAGTAGTTTCCAGGGAAACCTACTCTCCGGCCATGCGGAGCGCTTCCCGCTTCAGATCCTCGCTGAGGTGGAAACCTTTATTGGTGAGCTCGTTGAGCAGAGGATTGATCCATGGCAGCAGCCCCGACCGTTTGGCGCGGACCAGGATTCCCACGGTCCCTATGATCTTGAGCCCCAAACGCTGGGCCAGATCGCGAGCCCTGCGGTCATCCAGGACGATCTTCCAATTCCGCTCTACCGCCAGCGCGATCGCTTCGGCCTCCCCGTCGTCGACCATCACCTTGAGCGCGGAGATGAAGTCCGGATTGGCCGGAGTTTCGATCCTCAGCCATTCAGAGGAGAACCCGGATTCGCGCTGCACTTCGGGCGGGGCGCATATGGGCTCGAACAGGTTGGGCAGGAGATCCAAGCGGCCGATCTGTTCCAGGCCGATGAGGCAGGTGCTGTCGACGACGACAGGCTCCTTCAAGAATCGACCTCGTGCCGCAACTCCTCCGGGCTATAACTGAAGACCGGCACGCCGTAGCGCCCGAGGATCTCCATGAAGGCGCGCTTCGAGAGCGCGGCCATCCTTGCTGCCTGACCGAGAGAAATCTTCCCGACCTCGAAGAGCTTCACCGCGAACAGAAGCCTGGCTTCATCCTCGGAAAGGCTCGGGGGGAGTTCGATCCGTAGCGTCGTAGCCATTTTCGCCTCCAGTTGTAATCCTCCGTGCATGGTACACGATCCCCTTCCTACAGCCGGAAATCCCGCCGCACCTGTCCGTTCTCCAGATCGAGCACCAGGATCCGCCCGCGGTCGTCCGCCAGGGTGAGGTATTGGGGCGTCAGCCGGAGCCCGACCTTGGCCGAGCGGCCGAGGGTGATCTCGGCGCGGACGGCGGCGGAGGGGAGGTGGATGAGGAAGACGCAGGCGGCGTCCGAGGAGTAGACGGGCAGGGCGACCCAGTCGCCGGCGATCACCGGCTCGCCCGGCCGCCCCGAGTTGGCCAGCGGGATCTCGACGTCCGGCCCGCCGTGGATCTGGAGCGTGATCTGCCGCCCGGTGGCGCCGCCGGGCGACGGCTCGGCGAGCGTGCCCTCCGGCGAGATCGCGATGCGGTGGGTGCGGCGGATCACCGGCGCGATCGAGACCGGATCGCGCCGGCGCAGGGTGAGCGAGGGGAGCTCGTACGTCCACACCTCGGACCCCTCGCCGGCGAGGACCAGCGAGAACTGGACGGCGGAGCGGGCGATGGCGAGCGCGTTCCCCGGCAGGCGGGAGACCCCCCAGGCGCCGTCGAGACGCTTGCCCGCGGTCTCGGCGGCGAGCAGGCCGTCCGGGCCGGCGACGAACCAGAGAGCGCCGTCGTAGTCAGGGGCGAAGGCGTCGAGGCGCGCCTCGCACCAAGCCTCGGCCCGCCGCAGGGAGAAGTCGAGCCGCGCCAGCCGCCAGGCATCCCCGCGCTTGGCAAGGGCGATGGCGCGATCGCCGTGGTCGGAGATGACGAGCCGGTGTGCCGGCTGGTCGAGCTCGGCGACGATCCGCCCGCCGCGCGACAGCAGCCGCACCCCGGCCTCGCCGAGCGCCACGGCGGTCAGGCCGTTGGGCAGGAACACCGCGTCATGGGCCGCCATGGTGCCGGCGTCGCGAGCGGCGATCTCGACCTCCAGCGGCTCGTCGCGGGTGATCCAGAGCGTCCGCGCGGGGATCGGCAGCGCCAGGGCGTCGGCGCGCAGGGCGCCGTCCCCGGCGAACGAGGCGAGATGCTTGAAGTCGGCCGGCGCCATGCGGGCGCCGAGGCGTCCGGAGTCGCGGCTGATCGCCCGCACCGCGGCGCGGGCGAGGGTCGCCACCTCGGGGGTCCGCGGCCCGCGGCGCAGGGTGTCCGCGAAGGCCAAGCGGGCCGGCGCCCCCTCGGCGCGCCAGCTCTCGAGCAGCCGGAGAGAGGCGGTGCGCACCTCCGGGAACGGCTCGGGCAGCAGGGCGATCCTGCGGGCGAGCATCCGGCCGGCCGGGGCGCCCCCCTGATCGATGGCGCGATCCATCCATTCGAGGGCCCGGCGGCGCTCGTCCTCCAGCGGCCAGATGGTGTCCACGGCGGCGGCGTAGTCCCCCGCCGCGGCGAGCTCGCGGGCCCACAGCCGCCGCAGCTCGGCGGCCTGCTCGGTCTGCCGGCTGCGCTCCAGCCGCGTCACGGCGTCGGCGAAGGCGCCCGTGCGGTGGGCGATCCGCAGGCCGCGCTGCCGGTCGCCGGCGAGGAACCACTGCCGGACCACCAGCCCGGGGGGGAGGTCGCGCGCCTCGGCCATCTCGGCGGCCAGGCGGAGGCGCCCATGGCGTTCGAGGAAGGAGACGGCCTCCTCGTGGGCGTGCAGCACCTCGGCGAGCAGGAAGGCGGCCTCCTCCACGCGCTCCTGCGATTCCAGGCGATGGAAGGCCTCGCGGTAGAGCCGCCGCAGCTCGGCGTGGAGGTCGGGCGAGATCTCCGACACCGACCAGTGGCGCGAGCGCTCGGGGCGGATGTGCAGATCGGTCCGCGGCGCGAAGGGGCGCAGCGGCAGCCGGCGCGGACCGGCCTCGGCGGCCAGGGGGATGGCGTGGCGCAGGGCGCTGTCGAGGTCGCCGCTCTCGAACATCTCCCGCATCTTGCGGATGTAGCTCGCATGGCGGCGCCCCACGGCCCGCGACAGGCGCGAGGCCAGGGCGGTGCGGCCGGTCAGCCGGTGGATGGCGGTGGCGAAGCGCGAGTTGGAGGCGCCTCCGCGGACGCGGTGCGGCGGCTCGGGAGGCGCCAGGTCGATCTCGCCGGGCTCAGGGAGCGGCTCGTCGCGAGCGAGATCGCCGGACAGGACGAGGCTCGCGCCCGGCTCGCGGTCGTCGCTCCGGCGGGCTCCGGCGCGCAGCAGGCGCACGCAGACGGCGTCCTCCGGAAGATCGAGGAGGGTCTCCTCCTCCCGCTCGCCGCGCCGCAGGGAGATGCCGGTCTGGCGGGCGCCGGGATCGAGCGAGTCCCAGATCTGGAGGTGCGAGGCGCCGGGCAGATCCGGCGGAGCGCCGAGACGGGGGGCGCCGACCACCCAGACCTCGTCCCACTCCGGCCGCTCCTCCAGCCGCGAGCGCCAGGCCGCGAGCTGTGGGCCGGTGGCCTCATGGGGCGTCCCGGCGCGGATCAGCCGGCTCACGCCGTCGGCGGCGACCGCTGGGAAGAGCGCGGCTTCCGGCTGCTGGAGAATCCCCCAGGCGAACCGGACCCCCGCCGTCTCGGCGCGGCGGGCGAGGACGAGGAGGGCGGCGATCTGCGCGATTCGCGGTCCGCCGAGCTGCCCGGGTCCGGCGTCGAAGAGAGCCAGGCTGGCGGCACCCGCGGCCGGCGGCGCCATGGGAGCGAGCAGGGAGGAGAGCCGTTCGAGGAGCGGCACGAGCGCAGGGGCGACCTCGGGAGGCAGCGCCTCCAGGTACGGCATCCATACCGACGACAGGCCGGCTGCCTCCATGATCTCCAGATCCTCCCCCCGAGCCGCCCGGGAGCGGGCAGCTTTCCACGCGAGATCAAAAACCAACAGATCAAAGTGAAAAGACGTCCTATAGTAAGGGTGCAGCGGGGGGGCGGTCCAGGGACTTTTTTTTCGGCTGGAACAGGTTGCCGACCTTCAACCATCCGGATACCGGGCCGTTGAGGGCGACCGCAGGTCGCCCCTACACCCGCGGCCGAAATCTGGTGTAGGGGCGACCTGCAGTCGCCCTCGACGGCTCGCAAGGGCAGACGCCCCCTATTTCACCACCACCTCCGCCACCCCGCCCGGCGTCACCGTGGCCGTCCCTGACCACGAACGTCCGTCCGCGGCGCGGGCGGTGACCTGCCAGACGCCGGTGGGGACCTGCGGCAGGACGATCTCCCCGCTTTCGAGCTCCCATTCGGACTTCACGCTGCCGTCCCAGTCGAAGCCGCGGTAGAGGCCGCCGGCGCCGGTGAGGACGACCTTGGCGGCGACCTCGCCGCTCGCCAGCGCCGGGACCCGGATGCGGAGCCGGCCGGCCGGCGGCAGGACCACGCGGATCACCGGGCCGGGGACCGAGGCCGGGACGGTGACCGGCGCCGACGCGTCCGACCCGATGACGAGCTGCCAGCTCCCCGGCGGCACGTTCGAGAGCCGCGTCCGGCCGTTCTCTCCCGTCGGGTAGTTGCCGCTCGCGACCACCCTGCCGCCGGCGTCGAGCGCCGCCACCTGCAGGCGGTCCGGCGCCTGACCGGTGGGCAGCACGGCCTCGACGGACATCCCTTCCGTGGGCTCGAGACGGAATTCGAGGCTCTCCGGCGCGCCGTCCAGCCGCACCTCCCGCTCGGCCGGCGCATACCCCTCGCGAGACGCCCGCACCGTCCAGGCGCCGTCCCCCACCTCGAGCAGGCGGAAGGCGCCGCGGGCATCCGTCGTCGCGTTCTCGAAAGGCGCCAGGCTCCCCTCGCGCTGGGAGCGCAGGGAGATCCGGACGCCGGAGACCGGCGAGGAATCGGCGACGTCGATCACCCGGCCGGAGAGGCTCGCCGTGCGCAGCTCGACCCGGATCTCGCGGTCGCCCGAGATTTCGACGCTCTCGTGATGCTGCGCCCCCTTCGGCGTGCTGACGTCGAGATCGTAGACGCCGTCCTCGATCCCGCCGAAGCGGAATCCCCCCTGATGATCGGTCGTGGCGATCTGTCTCCCCGCCGTTCTGGGCTTGGCGAGGACGAGCGACGCCGCGGCGAGCGGCTCGCCGTTGCTCAGCACGACGCCGGTCAGCGTGCGGCCGCCGCCGAGCTGGAGGTCGAGCCGGACCTCGGTGGCGCCGGTCTCGAGGTTGGCCACCCCTTCCGCGTGCAGCGGGGTGTCGGGCACGACGGCTTTCACCGTCCACCGTCCCGGCGGCAGGTTGGGGATCCGGTAGACCCCCTCGGCATCGACCTGGCCGAAGTTGATGGTGTTGGCCGACACGCGAACCCGCGAGAGCTGGCTGAACTCCACTCCGGTCAGCCGGCCCGTGATCGTGCCGCCCCCCGAGAGCTTCACCTCCAGGCCGCTCACCGGCGCGCCGGCCAGCGTCACCTTCGTTCCCCTCCGGTCGGGGGCGTAGCCGTCCTTGAACGCCACCAGACGGTAGGTGCCGTCCTGTAGGCCGTAGAAGCGGAAAGCGCCATCCGCCCCGGAAGTCGCATGGGGATTGTCGAAGGCGGGCTGGCTGGAGTACAAGGTCAGCTCCGCCCCCGCGATCGGGCTTCCGGCGTCGTCCACCACCCGGCCGGCGGCTTCGAGCCCCCGTTCGAGCGTGAAATCGACCACGGCCGCCCCCGACAGCTCGACGTCGCGGACCGCGCGCCGGTACCCCTCGGCGCGGGCTTCCAGGGTGCGCTTGCCGGGCGGCAGGCCGTCGATCCGGTACTGGCCGTCGGCGTCGGTGGTGGCCCGCAAGGCGGAGAACGAGGCGTAGCGTTCCTCGGACGCCTCGACCAGGACCACCTCGGCCTCGGCGACGGGCCGCCCCTCGGGGGAGAGGACCTTGCCGGTGACCTCGGCGGCGGGAGCGAGCACGAGCTCCAGAGCGGTCAGGCCCTGCCCCGTCTTGACCTCCAGGTTCTTGAGCTCCGCCTGCTGGCGGCGTGGCGCCTGGGCGCTCACGGAGAATGGGCCGGGGGAGACCCCGTCGAACGAGAAGCCCCCCTCGTCGTCCGACACTCCGCGATGGAAACGGCCGGAAGACATCAGAGCCGATTGGCCGCCGAAGCTCCTCGACTCCTCCTCGCTCAGGAACACGGAGGCGCCGGCGACCGCCTTGCCGTCCGGATCGAGAGTGCGCCCCGCGACCCGGGCGGTGGGCAGGAGGACGATCCGGATCAGGGCTTCCGACGGCACGGCGACCCCCGGAGCCGATCCCGGCCCGTAGCCCGGGTGGGTGACGGCGAGGTCGAGCGACTCGCCGGGGGAGCGGTCCTCCAGGACGAACGAGCCATCCGCGGCGGTGACCGCGTCGGCCGGCCCCGGATCATCCCTCATCGGCCGCGGGATCTCATCCCGCTCCGCCTTTTTCGCGCGCACCTCCGCCCCCTCGACCGGATTTCCCTTCGGATCGGCCACCAGGCCGCGGACCGAGGCTCCCGGCGCCAGCATCACCGTCCCGGCGTCGGTGGCGCCCTTCCCCTCGGGGATGTCGAGAGCGGGCACCGTCAGCGGCGCGAACCCGCCCGCGCGGACCGTCAGATCGAACGTCCCCGCCGCCAGATTCCTGAGCTCGAAGCGCCCGGCGGCGTCGGTCGCAACCTCTGGATCGCGCACGGTTGGATCGGAGAAATGGGTGGCCCGGAAGCGGGCCCTCAAGCTCGTGGGGGCGGTGGCGCGCAGGCTGACGCGGGCTCCGGCCACGGGACGGCGCCCGCCGTCGATCACCGAGCCGAAGAGGGTGCGCCCGGCGCGCAGCACGATCCGCAGGTCCGGCGCCGGCTTTCCGGCCTCGCGCGCCGGCAGCTCCATGCGGGCCGGGGCGAACCCCTCGCGGTCGATCCGCAGCTCATAAGCGACGCCCGCCAGGAGGCCGGAGAGCCGGAACCGGCCGGACGGCGCGCTGCGGGTGAAGCCGCCGCTGCGGTAGACGGTGTAGCCCTTGCTCGCCTGGGCCCGATCCGGCAGGAAGCTCGCCTTGAGATGGACGCCCGCCACCGGCCGGCCCGCCTCGTCGACCACGATGCCGCTCGCCACCAGCCGGGGCTGGAGAGAGAACGTGGGCAGGCGGTTGCCGGTGGCCTGCCCATCCCCTGGGAAGAACCCGGGTGCGGCGGCCAACGCGCCGCGATCCGCCTCCGGGAGGTTCGGCAGCCGGAACGTGCCGTCGGCCCCGGCGCGGACCACCGTCCCGTAGTCCGCGCCCACCCAGACCAGGGCGCCGGCGATCGGGCGGCCGTCCTGCGCCGAGACGATCCTGCCGCTCACCGGCTCCGCCTTGGGCAGCACGAGGACGGTCGGCCCCTTTTCTTCCGGCTTCGCGGCCCGCAGGCGGGAGAGGAGCTGCCGGCCGTCCGCCGCCATGATGCGCAGATCGACGCCGTTCTCGGGGACGGTCAGGTCGAGGAGGCCGGATTCCGCGGTGCGGCCGGCCTGCCAGGCGCTCTCGCTGAAGGTGACGAGCGCGTCCGCGACGCCCTTTCCCTGCGGGTCGCGGACCAGGATCTGCCGGCTCCGTCCCGCCGCCAGGCGCAGCGCCGCGGAGCCGCCGCGGACGTTCTTCTGCTCGGCCGGCAGATACCCCGGCGCCGCCGCAAGCACGGTGAGGAGTTCCTCCCGAGCCCGCGGGAGCGTCGCCGATCCGTTCGCGTCCGTGAAGGCGAGGCGGCGTAGCGGGAGCCGCCACGTTTCGGCGAAGGACGACTGAGTCCGCGCGCCCTCGACGCGAACCCAGGCCCGGGCGAGCGGCTGTCCGCGGGGGTCGGTCACCCGCGCCTGGAGACCGGCATCGGGGAGGAGCCGGGCATCCGGAAGATCGGTCTCTTCGAGCAGCGGGGTGAGCGGGTACTCGAGCGGCACGAAGCCGGGGGCCTCCACCTGGACCCGCCACATCTCCGCGTCCGGAGCCGCGAGGTGGAAGATGCCCGCCGCGTCGGTCGCGACCGTGACGGCCGGCTCAGGGCCGGTCTTGCCCGCGAGCTCCAGCCGCGCGCTCTCCACCTCCGGAAGCACCGGGATCAGCGCCACCTTGATATTGGCGGCCGGCTCTCCCTTCGGATCGAGGATCCGGCCGGTGACGGGAACCTTGGCCGCCTGAAGAGGAAGGGAGAGGAAGGCGAGCAGCAGGAAGACGGGCGCCCAGAGTCTCTTCACGTGGATCTCCCGGACTTCGAAGGTCGTTGCTTAAAGGATATCAAGGACACAATGAATCTCGCCCGCGTTTCCGCGGTTCGCCGCGGGGTTTCCGCGGTTCTCCGCTACGCTGCCGCGCTTCTCCGCAGGGTTGCGGAGGTCCTCCGCTACGTTCCGGCGCTTCTCCGCGGGGTTGCGGAGATCCTCCGCTACGTTGCCGCGCTTGTCCGCAACGTCGCGGAGGTCCGCCGCTAGGTTGCCGCGCTTCTCCGCAATGTTGCCGTTGTTCTCCGCGACGTTGGGAAGGTTTGCCGTAACGCGGATGAGCTCCGTTTCAACCTGGAGCGTGCTCTGTTTTCATACGGGCGAGCGCCGTCGAACGTCGGCGAGAACCACGGTGACGTCTCGGAGGGTGTTTCAAAAGGAGTGAGGAGTCCGCACTGTCCGCGAGGCGTGGATTTTTCCTCCACCCGGAACGGGGGGAGGCCAGGAGGGGGGCTTTGCGGAGTTCGCGGGACCGCTCCTTGTCTGGGGCGGGCCCCCTCCTGGCCTCCCCCTGAAGGGGGAGGAAAAAGGCCCCTTGTTCACCAACCGCCGAGGGAGATGTGTACAAGGGGGCGGGATGTCCCGCCTGCCCGTTCCGTATACAGAATGTCTGCGCCAAGGAGGAGAGAAATGAGGGGCATCGTCTCGAGCTTCATTCTCTGGATCGCCGCCGCCGGAATTGCCTGGCCGGCTGCGGTCCCCGCGGTCACTCTGCGGGATGATTTGGGGGAGAGGATCGCGAGCCCTCTGGAGGTCTGCTTCCAGAGCGACCTCCGCGGCGGCTGCGTGAATCTCGCGGCGGGTGACGGCTTTGCCCCGCCTGACCGGCTGCGGAGCCTGCGGGTCGAAGGTCCGGATCACGGGCCCGCCTCCTTTCAGGCCGGGGACCTCGAGGCCGGCGAGGACGGCCGCCTCGTCCTCCGCGTCCCCCGCAAGGCCCTGCTGCGGATCGACAAGCTGCCGGCGGAGCCGCTGAATGTCGCCGTTTACGATCCGGGGGCGGCCTCCTTCGACAAGCCGTGGATCGACGCCCGCATGGGGCCGGCGGGCCTCAGGATTCCCGCGGGAGAGCTCCTGGTCGCGCTCAGCGAAGGACGCAAGGCGCCCGATCTCCATCGGCTGGCGGTCCAGCCGGGGGCTGTCGCCCATCTAGAATATCAGTCACACGACGGCTGGTCGCTGGTCGTGCGATCCCGCGGCGCGAAGACCGGCAAGCCGGTGGCCGCGGCTGTGGTTTCCCTGGAATCGGTCCCGGGATATGGCGCGCCGAACCGGCCGGCGGGGGAGGAGACGACCGAAGCGGACGGCCTCGCCCTCTTCCCGGGACTGGCCGGCAGACGGATCGACGCCGGGGTCCGCCACTCCGAGTTCCTGCCTCAGAGGGTCCCTGGGCTCTCCGCCGCTCCCGGCGCCCTGGTGTTTCGCGAGGTCGATCTGGAGAAGGGGGGGCGGGTCCGCGCGTGTGTCCGGGTGAAGGGGCAGCCGGTCGGGGGGGCCTACTGCCGGATGGTCGACCTCCGGCCGCCCGACTCTCCCGATGTGAAGGAATGGACGCCGAAGAGGCTCTACTCCGGGAGGACGAGCTGGAAAGGGATCTGCTGGACGCACCCCTTGCCCGCCGGCTCCTATCTCATGGACGTCCGGCTCACGAAAACCGGCGCTCCCCTGCAGCGCAATGTCACCGTGGTGAACGACGGAGAGGTCGAGGAGGAGTTCGACTTTTCCGAGATCAAGGTTAGCGGGACGGTCACCCGTGGAGGGGAGCCCGCTCCGGGGTTCACGGTCAGCGTGATGAGATCGGAGGCGGAACCAGAGATTCGGCTGGAGGTGGCGCAGGCGACGAGCGGAAAGGACGGCACCTACGAGGTCACCCTGGCGGAGCCGGGCCTCTACTTCTTCTCTCTTCGCGCGACTCCCGAGGCCCGGTCGATCATGGCCGAGCGCAGAGAAACCGTGAAGGAGGCGGGGAAGCAGAGGGTCGATTTCTCGCTGGAGCGGGCGAGCATCCGCGGCAAGGTCGTCGACGATCAGAGGAAAGCCGTCGCGCAGGCCGGGGTGAAATTACGCTGGCGCGCCTGGGATGGGGCGGATGATCGGTACACTCGGACGGACGAGCGGGGGGAGTTCGAGTTCCTGCTGCCGAGCGAGGGTAAGGGGGATGTGGAGGTGAGGAAGCAGGGCTACCGGCATTCCGAGCTTCAAGAGGTCGCCCTGGAGGGGCATACCGAGCCGCCGCCGCTCCTCGTGGTGCTCGCGAAGGAGAAGCTCTTCCGGGGGACGCTCTCCTCGGTCGCCGGCCTTCCCGTGGCGGGAGGCTGGGTGGCGAGCTCGCGCGGCCGTCTCGGGGATGATCAGATCCCCTACCGCGACGGGCGAACGGATACGGGAGGGCGGTTCGAGGTGGCTCCCGTGGAGGGAGCCCGGAACCGGCTCTTCGCGAGCGGGCCCGGCTGCCCGCTCTCCTTCTTCGATCCGGCCGACGCGAACGGCGAGCTGGCGCTCCGCTGCCAGGGGCGCCCGGCGGTGCTGGACCTCACGCTGACCGACACGGAAGGGCGTCCGGTGCCGGCGGCCCGGGTCATCCTGCGCCAGGGGGGCGTCATCATCCCCCGGCCTCTGCTCGCCTTCCACCTTTCCTTCCTCGGCCTGAGCGCGGCGACCGACGCCACCGGCCGGCTGGTGGTGCCCAATCTCGCCCCGGGGGACTACGACGTCTTCGTCGCCAGCTCCGTCGAGGAGGGGATGATCGAGGCCGGCTCGCGGACCGGGTATCTGGCGACCGCGCACCTCTCGCCGCTGGCGACCGCGGTGCTGCGGCTGACGGTGGGCGGGCGGCCCTTCGTCGACGGCGGAGCGGCGGCGGGGGCGGGGGGGCGATGACCGCTCCGGTGCGCCGCCACACGCTGCCCAACGGCCTGGAGGTCGCCTACCAGTCGAAGGCCGAGCTGCTGCAGTTCTACGACGACATCTTCGAGAAGCGCGTCTACACCCGCCACGGGGTCACCCTGCGCGACGGCGACTGCGTCTTCGACGTCGGCGCCAACATCGGCATGTTCACGCTGTTCGCCGCCCACCAGGTCGCCGGCGCGCGGATCTTCGCCTTCGAGCCGGCGCCGCCGCTGTTCGCCATTCTGAGCGCCAACGCCGCGCCCTATGGCGAGCGGATCTCCCTCTTCGAGTGCGGCCTGGCGCGCCGCGCCGGCAGCGCCGAGCTGACCTTCTATCCGCACAGCTCGGGGATGTCCTCCTTCTATCCCGACGAGGGTGAGGAGAAGGCCGCGCTGCGGACGTTGATCCACAATGAGGCGGCGCAGGGCAAGGAGGGGGTCGCGGAGCTCCTGCGCTACGAGGACGAGCTGGTCGAGCAGCGGTTCCGCAAGGAGTCGTGGACCTGCCCGCTGCGGACCCTGAGCGAGGTGCTCCGCGAGCGCTCGGTGGCGCGGATCGACCTGCTCAAGATCGACGTCGAGAAGAGCGAGACCGAGGTCCTCGCCGGCCTCGCCGAGGAGGACTGGGCGAAGGTGGAGCAGGCGGTGGTCGAGGTGCACGACCTGGGGGACCGCCTGCGCGAGCTCGACGGCCTGTTCCGCTCCCGCGGCTTCAACGTGACGCTGGAGCAGGACGACCTCTACCGCGGCTCCGACCGCTGGAACCTCTACGCGGTGCGGGCGCACATCGGTTCCGAGCCGGCGCCGGCGGGCGGTGACCGCCCCGCCGTCGATCGGGCCGCCTCCGTGCGGCGCGCCGAGGAGCGGGCCCGCAAGGCGCGCGAGGCCCTGCGCCGGGGGAGGCCGGCGTGAGTGGCGCGCGCCACCAGGAAAGGAGCCGCGCGAGGCCGGGTATAGTCCTCCCATGCTGATCGCCCTCGCCGCCGCCACCGACATCCCCACGATCTTCATCGAGCTCGGGGCCGCGATCATCGGCCTGGCGATCCTGGGGCGGCTGGCGAGCCGGTTCGGATTCTCGGCGATCCCGCTCTATCTGCTGGCGGGGCTGGCGTTCGGCAACGGCGGGCTGATGCCGCTCAACGTCAGCCAGGAATTCGTCCACGTCGGCGCGGAGATCGGCGTCGTGCTGCTGCTGTTCATGCTCGGCCTGGAGTACGCCGGCGAGGATCTGGGGACCAGCCTGCGGACCGGGCTGCCGGCCGGCCTGATGGACTTCGTGCTCAATTTTTCCCCCGGCTTCATCGCCGGCCTGCTGCTGGGATGGGGGACGCTCGCGGCCGTGCTGCTGGGGGGCGTCACCTGGATCTCCTCGTCAGGGGTGATCGCCAAGGTGCTGTCGGAGCTCAAGCGGCTGGACAACCCGGAGACGCCGACCATCCTGACCGTGCTGGTGCTCGAAGACCTGGCGATGGCGGTCTACCTGCCGCTGATCTCGGTGCTGCTGGTCGGGCGGGGGCTGCGGGAGGGGGCGATCTCGGTGGCGATCGCCCTCGCCACCGTGGGGCTGGTGCTGTTCGTCGCGGTGCGCTACGGCAAGGCGATCAGCCGCGTGGTGGCCCACCAGTCGGACGAGATCATCCTGCTGAGCACCTTCGGCCTGGTGCTGCTGGTGGCGGGCGTGGCCCAGCGGCTCCAGGTTTCGGCGGCGGTCGGGGCCTTCCTGGTGGGCATCGCGCTGACCGGGGCGATCGTCGAGCAGACCCACCGGATGCTGACGCCGCTGCGCGACCTGTTCGCCGCCACCTTCTTCTTTTTCTTCGGCCTGGAGATCGATCCGGCGAGCCTGCCGCCGGTGCTGCCGCTGGCGGCGGCCCTGGGAGTGGTGACCGTGGCGACCAAGCTGGCGACCGGCTGGTGGGCGGCGCGCCGGGCCGGCATCGATCCCCCCGGCCGCTGGCGGGCCGGCGCCGCGCTGACCGCCCGCGGCGAGTTCTCGATCGTCATCGCCGGTCTCGGCGTGAGCGCCGGCCTGGAGCCGCGGCTGGGGCCGCTGGCGGCCGCCTACGTGCTGCTGCTCGCGGTGCTCGGGCCGATCCTGGCGCGGTTCGTGGGGGCGGGGGGGTCACCCCGGTAACGAGAACGGCTGCGGGAACAGCTCGGCCAGCGAGGTCTCCTCGCGGTCGCCGCCGACGTTGACGACCAGGATGGGGAGGTCGCGGGCGAACTCGGAGAGAGTCTGCCGGCAGAGGCCGCAGGGGCGCGCGGGGGGGCTGGCGTCGGTCACCACGGCCACCGCCCGGGGGCGGCGGAGGCCGGCGGAGGCGGCGGCGGACATGGCGTTGCGCTCGGCGCAGATGGAGAGTGCCGGGATGACGTTCTCGACGTTGGCGGCGGCGTGGATCGAGCCGTCCTCCATCAGCAGGGCGGCGCCCACCGCGAAGCGGCTGTAGGGGGCGTAGGCATGGTCGCGCGCGGCCCGGGCGGCGGCGATCAGGGGTTCCCAGTCCATGAGGCGCGACTGTAACACGCCTTGTGATACCGTTCGGACCCGCGTACGGGCGCTCTGCCGTCCGGGGCGCAATCATCCCCTTCACCCCTTCAGGAGGAGCACGGTCTTGGCCAGGACATTCAATGGTTTGACGCCGCCCGCCGACGGTCAGGAGATCACCTGGCGCGAGGCGGAGAATCGCTTGGAAGTGCCGGACCGGCCGATCATCCCCTTCATCGAGGGGGATGGCACGGGGCCGGACATCTGGCGGGCCACCCGCCGGGTTCTCGACGGCGCGGTGGAGAAGGTCTACGGCGGCTCGCGGTCGATCGCGTGGTTCGAGGTGCTGGCCGGAGAGAAGGCCCACAATCAGACGCAGGACTGGCTCCCCCAGGACACGGTCGACGCCATCCAGCACTACCGGGTGGCGATCAAGGGGCCGCTCACCACGCCGGTCGGCGGCGGCATTCGCAGCCTCAACGTCGCCCTGCGCCAGATCCTCGACCTCTACGCCTGCGTGCGCCCGGTGCGCTACTACCGGGGGGTCCCCTCGCCGGTGAAGGAGCCGGAGAAGGTCGACATGGTGATCTTCCGCGAGAACATCGAGGACGTCTACGCCGGCATCGAATGGAAGGCGGGGACGGACGAGGCGAACCGGGTGATCGAGTTCATCGCCGGCCTGGGCAAGAAGATCCGGCCGGGCAGCGGCATCGGCATCAAGCCGATCTCGGAGTTCGGCAGCAAGCGGCTGGTCCGCAAGGCGATCCAGTACGCCATCGCCCATAACCGCAAGAGCGTCACCCTGGTCCACAAGGGGAACATCCAGAAGTTCACCGAAGGGGCGTTCAAGGACTGGGGCTATCAGGTGGCGCGCGAGGAGTTCGGCGGCGCCACGATCTCCGAGGACGACGTCTGGAGCCAGCACAACGGCAAGGCGCCGGCGGGGAAGATCGTGATCAAGGACCGCATCGCCGACTCGATGTTCCAGCAGGCGCTGCTGCGGCCGGACGAGTACGAGGTCCTGGCCACCACCAACCTCAACGGCGACTATCTCTCCGACGCCCTGGCCGCCCAGGTGGGCGGGCTCGGCATCGCCCCCGGCAGCAACGAGGGGGACGGCTTCGCGGTCTTCGAGGCGACGCACGGCACGGCCCCCAAGTACGCCGACCAGGACAAGGTCAACCCCGGCTCGCTGATCCTCTCCGGCGTGATGATGCTGCACTGGCTCGGCTGGCCCGAGGCCGGCGACGCCATCGAGACGGCGCTCGCCCGCACCATCGAGCAGAAGCGCGTGACGTACGACTTCGAGCGCCAGATGGAAGGCGCGAAGCTGCTCAAGACGTCGGAGTTCGCGGAAGCGATCGTCGAGAACATCTAACCAACTTTTCGATTCGAGGGAGACCCTTCGATGCGTTACAAAGTCACCGTGGTGGGCGCCGGCAACGTGGGCGCCACCTGTGCCCAGTTGATCGCGCAGGCCGACCTGGCCGACGTGGTGATGGTGGACGTGGCCGCCGAGCTCGCCACCGGCAAGGCCCTGGACATGATGGAGTCGGCGCCGGTGCTGGGCTTCAACGCCCGCATCAGCGGCGGCGGCGACTACGACCCCACGGCGGGGTCGCACGTCTGCGTGGTCACCGCCGGCCTGGCCAGGAAGCCCGGCATGAGCCGCGACGACCTGCTGGCCAAGAACACCGAGATCGTCTCCGAGGTGGTGCGCCAGCTCGTCTCGCGCTCGCCGGAGACCATCCTGATCATCGTCACCAACCCGCTCGACGCCATGTGCGAGGTGGCCCGCCGGGTCTCCGGCTTCCCGCGCGAGCGGGTGATCGGCATGGCCGGCGTGCTCGACGCCGCCCGCATGCGCTGGTTCATCGCCGAGAAGCTCGGCGTGTCGGTGGAGGACGTCGACGCCTTCGTGCTCGGCGGCCACGGCGACACCATGGTGCCGCTGCCGCGCTACGCGACGGTGAACGGCATCCCGCTGCCGCAGCTCCTCGACGCCGCGGTGATCGAGCAGATCAACGACCGCACCCGCAACGGCGGCGCCGAGATCGTCAACTACTACAAGACCGGCTCGGCCTACTACGCGCCGGGCGCCTCCTCCTACGAGATGGTGGCGGCGATCCTCAAGGACAAGAAGAAGATCCTCCCCTGCGCCGTCTACCTGCAGGGGGAGTACGGCTACGACGGCCTGTTCATCGGCGTCCCCTGCCAGCTCGGCATCGGCGGCATGGAGAAGGTGATCGAGCTCAAGCTGACCACCGAGGAGAAGGGTCTGCTCGCCCGCTCGGCCGACGCGGTGAAGGGGCTGGTGGAGGGGTTGCCGAAGGGGTAGGGTTTCCTCCCGAGACAGCCTTCGGCAGCAGGATCGTAGGGGCGGGGCTTGTCCCCGCCCGCATCCCCTCCAGCCCACCCCTCCCCCAAAGCAACCTACAATAGGGCGTCTCCGTACCTCCATCATGAGGAACCCACGCTCTCTCGCCCTCTGGCTGCTCGCCGGCATCGCCGGGCTGGTCCTGATGATCTGGGCCTACCCGCGGGCGTTTCCTTTTCTCCCCCGGCACTGGTCGACCTCGCGGGCCGAGGCGGTGGCCATCGGTCTCGAGCGGCTTCGCGATCTCGGCGAGCCGGTCAAGAGCCCCTACGTCGTGGCGCGCCTCGATCAGGATCTGCGCATGGAGCGCCGGCTCCAGCTCGCCTCGGCCCGCCAGGGGTTGGGGAGCCTGCGGAATTCGGACCTCGCCAGCCAGGTGATGAGCTGGGAGGTCTACGTCTACTCGCCCGGGGCTCAGCAGTATGAGTGGACCTACCTGGCCAACGTCTCCACCTCCGGCGAGATCCTCGGGCTGCAATTGCGCCTGGACCCGCTGGCGAAGGGAGCGCAGATCGCCCCGCCGGAGGCACGGAGCCGGGCCGACGCCTTCCTCGCGCGGCAGGGGTTCGACCTCTCCCGCTATCAGGCGCCCGAGATCCGCAGCCAGCAGCTCACCGGGCGGACCGACGTGACTGTCCGCTATCGCGACCGCCGGGATCCGCTGGGCGACGGCAACCCGCATGGTGTCCAGGTGTTCTTCGCCGGCGACCGGCTGGCGGGTTTCGGCCGCTGGATGGACGATCCCCGGGAAAAGGAGCTGACGCAGTCGATCCGCGGGATCGGCCTGCTCGGGATCACCCGGATCGTCTGGATCTTCGTCTTCGCCGGCCTGCTGGCCTTCCCGTTCCTCAAGCGTTACCACGAAGGGGAGATCGGGGTTCGCCGCAGCGTTCAGCTCTTCCTCGTGGTCCTGGCGGTGAGCCTGTTCGCGATGCTGCTCGCCGCACGTTCGGACTCGCAGCAGAACAACTTCGGCGTCGCCACCCGCGAGCAGAACACCTGGCTGTTCGGCATGTTCGGGATGGTCTTCTACTACTTCCCGGCGGCGCTGCTCACGTTCTTCGCCTGGTCGGTGGGGGAGTCCATCTGCCGTGAGCGCTGGGGGCACAAGCTGGCGGCCTTCGAGGCCCTCTTCCAGGGGAAGCTGGCAAACGGGACGGTGGCGCGGTCCGCCTTCCGGGGGTGGATGGCGGGCCTCGCCGGCGCCGGGGTCGCGGCGGCCGTGCTGCTCGTGCTCCGGCGGCTGGGCGGCTGGTCGTTCGCCTCGCTCCTGCTGACCGCCGGCAGCCGCTGGCCGGGCCTGGAGGTGGTGGCGGGAGCGGTCCCGTTCTTCCTGCCGTTCTACCTCGCGGTGGTCCTCTGGCTGCTGCCGATGGCCGCCCGGCGCCTCGGGGTCTGGGGGGGCTCCGCGCTCACCGTCCTGGCCGCCGCCGTGGTCCTGCCGCCGCTCGCCCTGACCATCCCCCTGAGCTGGACCGCCGTCCTCGCCCTGGTCCTGGCCGCCGTGCTGGTGGTCCTGTTCCTCGCCACCGACCTGCTGACCGTCCTGATCGCCGGTTTCGTGACCCAGATCCTCTTCTCGGTCTACCCGCTGCTGAGCGCCGCGGACGCCACCCTGCAGATCCAGGGCTGGCTCGCCGTGGGTCTGCTGGCGGCGCCGCTGCTCGCCAGCGTGCGCTATCTCGGCAGCGCCCGGGAGTTCGTCTACCGCTACGAGGACATCCCGCCCCACGTGCGGCGGATCGCCGAGCGCGAGCGCCAGCGGGTGGAGTTGGAGACGGCGCGGCGGATCCAGAGCTCGATCCTGCCCGATCTCCCGCCGCGGCTCGCGGGGGTGGACATCGCGCACGCCTACCTGCCGGCCTCGGAGGTGGGAGGGGATTTCTACGACGTGCTGGCGCTCGAGGACGGCCGGCTCGCCGTGGCGGTGGGGGACGTCGCTGGCCACGGCGTCTCCTCGGGGCTGATCATGTCGATGGCCAAGTCGGCGCTGGCGGTGCAGGTGACCTTCGATCCGGAGGTCGCCGCGGTCTTCAACACTCTGAACCGCACCGTCTACCAGACCGCCCGCAAGCGGCTGCTGACCACCCTCTGCTACGCCGTGCTCGATCCGCGGCGGCTGGAGCTGCTCTACGCCAGCGCCGGCCACCTCCACCCTTACCGCATCGCGGCGACCGGCCGGGTCGATCCGCTGGAGTCGATCGCCTATCCGCTCGGGGTGCGCGGCGAGCTCCACGTCGTCCCGCAAACGGCCCGGATGAGCCCGGGGGACACCCTTTTCCTGTTCAGCGACGGCATCATCGAGGCGCGGCGGGAGGGGAGCGAGGAGATGTTCGGCTTCGAGCGCCTGGAAGAGAGCCTCGCCCGCCACGCCGGCCGCGGCGTCGAGGGGCTGCGCGACGGCGTCCTCGCCGACGTCGCCCGCTTCACCGCCAACGCCCCGCGCGAGGACGACCAGACGATCCTGGTGCTGCGGCTGCCTTGAGAAACAAGGGACCCAAGGGACAGCAGGAGGATTCTCTTCGTCCCTGGTGTCCCTGCAGTCCCTTTCGTCCCTGGTTCAGACCAGATCCCGCAGCACCACCGTCACCTCCCGGGACGCCTCCCCCGATTTCACCGTCAGGCGGACCCGGGTGCCGGGCGCGGATTCCTTGAATCGGTTTCGCAACTCGGGGAGAAGCATCTCCTTCACGCTTTGGCCGTCGACGGCCACGATCGTGTCCCCCGCCTTGAGGCCGGCCTCGGCGGCGGGGCCTCCGGCCACCACATCCTTCACCTGGAAGCCATCCTCCGCGCGGTTGAGCCAGACCCCGGCGCGGTCGTAGGCGTCCGGCCGCGCGAAGCGGGCGTTGGGCTGGAAGAAGAGGCGCTGGCGGCCGTAGTCCAGGGTGAGATCGAAGCGCCTCAGCACGCCGCCGCCGACGTTGCCGGCGAGGTAGCGGTTGGCCAGCGCCCCCTTCTGCACCAGGGCGATGTCGGTGACCGGCGCCGGCACCTGGACGCCGCCCAGCTCGAGCACCTTCGCCCGCGTCAGCAGCGAGCGCACGCCGCCGCCGACCCCCCAGCCGGAGATCGCCTCGACCTTCGGGGCGTATTTCGCCTTGAGGCCGTGCTCGGCGGTGAACGGAGCGTTGAGGGTGAGCGAGGCGCGGCTTCCGGTGTCGATCGTGAACAGCCCCTTGACGCCGTCGACCGCCCCCGCGACCTGCGGAGTCTGGCCGTTGAAGGTGAAGGGGACCACGGTCGCGCCCCGCGGCTCCTGGAAGAAGTCGGGGAGGAAGAAGGTCAACCGCCCCTCGGCGTATTCGACCCGGGCGATGAAGCGCTTGAGCACCTCGAAGCCTACGATGCCGTCCACCTCCATCCCCTCGACCTCGGCAAGCCCGGCGAGCGGCAGCACCAGGAAGACCTGATCCCGCACCGTGGCGTCGCCGAGCGCGACCTCGCCGACCTTGACCAGCCCGGAGCTCTCCGTTCCTTCGCCGACCCCCCGCACCTGCAGGGAACCCGTGGTCTTCAGGCCGAGCCGCTCGGCCGCCGCGGGGGTGAGAATGTTGGCGCCGCCGGTGTCGAAGAGCACCTGGAGAGGCTTGCCGTTCATCCGCGCCTGGACGTAGATGTGATTGTTGAGCAGCCGGAACGGGATCGCCGCCGAGGTCTTGCCGCCGGCGATCGCGAAATCGTGGGTCTTCCCCTCGGGGCGCTGGAACCTCGCCTCGTCGACCGCCGGATTGATCTCGAAGCTTTCGACCGTCGCGGTCTGGTCGTATTTCACCTCGCCGTTCGTGGTGCGCGAGGCGAAGGAGAGCCGCAGGCCCTGGACGTCGCGGTAGTCGGACAGGAACGTGGTGCGGGTCTCGTTGGCGGTCTTCTCGACGATCCGGTCGATCAGGAAGGTCCGCGCGTCGATCCACATTTCGAAGGGGCGGCCACCGGCCGGGGCGATGCGCAGGACATGGAAAGCGCGCTCCCCCTCGGCGCGGTCGCCGGCATCGGTGATCTCCGCCTTGCGCCGCTCGGGATACCAGTAGGCGAGCGATCGCCGGTAGACCTCGTCGATGGTGCCTTCGCGGGCATCGCCGCTGTCGTCAACGCGGGTCTGGCCGGAGGCGTCCTGGGTCCAGGCGGCCTTGCCGTCGAACCCGCCGGCTCCGGTGACCGGCCCGAGATTGTAGGTATCGACGAATCGGCCGTTGCGCAGGTCGTCCCAGCCGTCGGCCGGCCCGGCGAGCCCGCTGGTCGCGATCCGCGCGCGGGTGTGCAGCGTGTGCACCGCATCCCAGGCCTTGCCGCCGGCCGCCTCCTTGGCGCGAGCCAGGATCTCGGCCGGATCGGCGGCACGGGCCGGGGTGGCCGGGAGGAGGAGGGTCAGAGCGGCGGCGAGGGTGAGGGTGGTGGTTTTCATGATGCCCTGATAACGCCGGAGGGGGGCGGAGATCACGGTCTTTTTCCTCCGCCGCCCGCCGGTCCGATCTCCGCGATGAAGCGCTCGGCGAGCTTGCCGGCCTCCCCCTCGAAGCCGTGGCCGCCGGGGACCTCGATGACTCCCGCGATCCCGGGCGGGAGGCTCTTGCACAGGCTCTTCTTCTCGACCTCGCCGTAGACGCACAGCGCCCGGGTGCCCTTGAGCTTCGGCAACTCGGGGGCCACGGGGAGCTCGGGGGTGATCGGACGGTCGCTGATCCAGCCGTCCGGATGCATGTCGAACTGGGCGCCGCCGTCGAGGCCGACCATGGCCACCAGGGCGATTTTGGACCGCAGGGGCGCGGGCAGCCGGTTGATCATGAAGGGGGCGACGTCCGCCCCCTGCGAGTAGCCGACGATGATCGCGCGGCTCTTGTGCCACTTGGCGAGGTAGTGCTCGAGGATGCGGGCGAGGTCGCGCGCGGAGCCTTCGGGCTGGCGGGGCTTCCAGAAGTAGCCGATCGAGGAGAGCCCCACCACCCGCACGCCGCGCTGCGCGAGCTGGTTCCCCATCTTGCGGTCGAAGCCCACGTAGCCGCCGGAGCCGGTGAGGACCACGGCCAGGACGTCCTTCTCCGCCCCCTTGGCGGGGACCTCGATCAGCGGCAGGTCCTTGAGCGCGCCGCGCGCCTCGATCTTCGCGTCTTCCTTCCGGCGCTCCTCGGCCAGGATGGCGAGCGCCTGCGGAAGCTGCTTCTTCCAGGCCTCGCGCGCCGGCACTCCCGGCGGCGCCGGGATGACGCGGGCGCTGGCGATCTTCTTCACGAACTCCTTGGGAGAGCCCCCGGCGCAGGCCGTTCCCGGATTGTCGAGGACGAGCCAGGGGTCCTCGATCTCTTTGGTGGGCAGCAGGAGGAAGCCCGGTCCCGCCTCATTCCGTTCCCAGGCCAGGCCGGCGGCGCGGCGGAACAGGCGATCGGAGGAGATCGCCGGGCAGAAGCCGTCGCTGACCACGCCGGCGAAGGTGTCGGGGGGCGCCTCGGCCAGCGCCACGTAGATCAGGGTGGCGCCGGCTCCGGTGCCGACCAGGATCGGCTGCCGGTAGGCCTGAATCCCCCACTCTTTCTGGCCAATCTGGCTCAGCGCCTCGAAATCGACGGCGGGGAAGAGACGGCCGCCGCCATGTCCCGCGGTGGCGAAGTAGTGGGCCGTGTCGACCGTGAAGACCAGCGCGCCGGAAGCGGCGAGGGCCTTGGCGAGCGCGGCCTCGCGCTCGCCGAGCCCCTTCTCGCCGGAGAAGAGGAGAGCCACCTTGGAGGGCTCGCCCGCCGGGCGGACGATCGGGACCGTGCCGAACCGGCCGAACTTGAACGAATCCGGCGCCGCTCCGGCGATGGCCGGCAGCAGACCGAGAAGAAAGAAAAAGATTGGAAAACGACGTGCCATTCTGTCACCTCCACGACTGTCGGGCGCGGAGGAGTGCAAGGGGCGAACCAGGTGGCCTCAGGCCGGCGTCTCGCTGACCCGGGCCGGGCTCGGCCGGGGCTTGGGCGCCTGGTGCGAGCCGCTCATCAGCACGGCGATGGGGTGGAGGGGCTCGACGTTCTCGCAGATGATCTTGATCGTCGAGGTGATCGGCACCGACAGGATCATCCCCCAGGGACCCCAGAGAAAGCCCCAGAAGAGCAGGGAGATCAGCACCAGCAGCGGGCTGAGGTCGAGGCTCGAGCCCATGATCCGCGGCTCGACGGCGTTGCCGAGGATGAACTGCAGCGCCGCGTTGAGCAGGGCGATCAGCAGCGCCAGCCCGGGGGAGAACTGAAGGAAGAGGAAGATCGCCGGCAGTCCCACCGAGATCACCGCGCCAACGCTCGGGATGTAGTGGGCGAGGAAGGTGATCAGCCCCCAGAGCAGCGGGAAGTCGGCCCCGAACATCGCCAGCAGGGCGGTGACCAGCGCCCCGACCATCAGGTTGAACAGCGTCTTGGTCATCAGGTACCGGCGCACCCCGGCCTCGATGTTCTGCATCATCGCGGCGAGCTGCTCGGCCCGCTCGGGCGCCAGGGCCCGCCGCAGCTTCCCCGGGAAGGCCTCGCTCCCCGCGATCAGGAAGACCAGGAAGAGCAGGACCAGGAAGGCGTCGTTGAAGAAGAGGAGGAAGGAGCCGACCATCGTCGCCACGAACCCGGCCACCGAGCCGACCCCGACCGCCTCCTGCCAGTGCCATTGCTGGATCTGTGTCCGCAGGCTGGGGAATTCGGCGACCAGCCAGCCGGTGATCCCGGCGAGCAGCTCCTTCGAGCGCTGCTGGTAGCGCGGCAGGCCGGCGGTGAACGCCTGGGCGCTCGAGTAGACCGCCCACGCGAAGATCGTGATGACAGCCGAGACCAGGATCAGCACGAGGAGGATCGACAGCGCGGCGGGCACCCGGCGGCGGCGCAGGGCCGCGTTGAGCGGGCCGAAGATCCGCGACAGGAAGACCGCGACCACGAACGGCAGCAGGATCGGCTGCAGGATGTGGAGGACGAATCCGACCGCGATGAAGACCAGGATGCCCAGGAAGATCGGGATCAGCTTCGTGTCACGCATAGGAGACCTCAGCGATTGAAAGGATGCGCCGGCCAGCGTAGCACAGGGGCGGTCCCGCATCAGGCCCCTCGGCGCACCGGAGTAGGTGTGGAGTCATTTTGGAGTCATTCAATAACCTGGAGGAGAACCCGATGCGAAAGATCTTTTCTCTGCTGCTGCTCGCCGCCGTCCTCGCGATTCCCGCTGAGGGCAAGGTCACCCGCTACCTGACCGGCAACGCCGCCGACGTCGTCGTCTCCCTGGCCGGGCCGGCACACGATCTCGGAGGGGGCGGCACGGATGTCGACGCGGCCCTCCAGTGGATCATCGACCAGGTGCGCGGCTGCACGACCTGCGCGACTAAGATCGACGTCGTGATCCTCCGCTCCTCGGGCTCCAACGGCTACAACGACTACATCTACGCCATGAACGGCGTCGACTCGGTCGAGACCCTGGTGATCACCTCCGCGAATGACTCCAACACCACGGCCGTGGAGACCACGGTCAAGAACGCCGAGGTGGTCTTCTTCGCCGGCGGCGACCAGTGCGACTACGTCAAATACTTCAAGGGGACCAAGGTCGAGACCGCCGTCGAATCGGTCTATGCCCGCGGCGGGGGAGTCGGCGGCACCAGCGCCGGGCTCGCCATCCAGGGGGACTTCAGCTACGACGGCTGCACCGGCTCCGCGCTGTCGAGCGACGCTCTCGCCAACCCGTACCACCGCACGATCACCTTCACCTACGACTTCTTCCACTGGGCCAACCTGCAGGGCACGATCACCGACAGCCATTTCGTGACCCGCGACCGCATGGGGAGGACCCTCTCCTTCCTCGCCCGCCAGATCAAGGACGGCAAGGCGGCGACCGCCCTGGGAGTCGCGGTCAACGAGGCGACCTCCGTGGAGGTGGACAAGAACGGGCTCGCGCGGGTGGTCGGCGACGGCCCCGCCTACTTCATCCTCGCCGACCACGCGCCGGCGGTCTGCCAGGCGGGGGTTCCGCTGACCTACTCGAACTACAAGATCTGGAAGGTCCCCACCGGCGGCACCTTCGACCTCAAGAACCGGCCGACGACCGGCTACTACCTGCGCAGCGTCAACAACGGCGTGATCGACGCCAACCCGTACTGACGCACCCGCGCCATCACGCCGGATTCCCGGCGTGGTGGCGTCCCGCCGCCGAGTCGTTGCATAATCCCTGGCAAGAGATTCAGAGAGACCCTGGCGTCTCGGAGACTTTGTTTTCCGTTCGACCTTGAAAGGGGTAATAGCATGAGCAGACGCATCCATCCGCGTCTCGCGCTCGTCGCCATCGCGCTGCTGCTGGCGCTGGCTGCCGCGCCGATGTTCGCGCAGGAACAGACGGGGGCTCTCTTCGGCACCGTGACCGACGAGCAGAAGGGAGCGCTCCCCGGGGTTACGGTCACCCTCACCGGCTCGACGGGGCCGCAGGTCCAGGTGACCGACACGCAGGGTAAGTTCCGGTTCCTCAACCTGCCTCCCGGGTCCTACGACCTGAGGGCGGAGCTGCAGGGCTTCTCCACGGTGGAGTTGCCGGACCTGGCGATCAAGCTCGGCGGCAAGGCCAGTCTCGAGGTCACCCTGAACGGGGCGGTCAAGGACGTCATCACGGTCACCGGCGAGAGCCCGCTGCTCGACGAGCGGCGGATCGATCAGGGGACCAACGTCACCACCGTCGAGCTCGACAAGGTGCCGACGGCCCGCGATCCCTGGTCGCTGCTCAGCCAGGCGCCCGGGGTGCTGGTCGACCGCGTCAACGTCGGCGGCAGCGAGAGCGGCCAGCAGTCGAACTTCATCGGCGTCGGCTCGGGCTCGCGCGACAACACCTTCGCGGTGGACGGCGTCATCCTCACCGACATGAACGCGGTGGGGGGCTCGGCCACCTACTTCGACTTCGGGGCCTTCGACGAGATCCAGTTCACGGTGTCGAGCGCCGACGTCACCGTCCAGACCTCGGGCGTGCTGATCAACCAGGTGACCAAGCGCGGCACCAACGAGTGGCGGGGCGCCGGGCGCTATCTGGACACCGACGGCAGCCTGCAGTCCGAGCCGAAGCAGGAGAACGGCAACAAGATCGATTCGGTGCGGGAGTACGGCGCCGACATCGGCGGGCCGCTGCTCAAGGACCACCTCTGGATCTGGGGCGCCTATGGGGTGAGCAAGATCAACATCCTGGCCCAGGGGGGGCAGCCCGACCAGACCAAGCTGGAGGATTACAACTTCAAGCTGAACTTCCAGACCGGGCAGAGCAACTCGGGGGTCCTTCACTACTGGACCAACGACAAGATCAAGATCGGGCGCGGCGCGGGCCCGGACACCGCTCCCGAGGCGACCCACGACCAGACCACGCCGCAGGACATCTACAAGATCGAGGACAGCCTCCTCGTCTCGGCGAACCTGGCGGTCACCGGTCTCTGGTCGCGCGACACCGGCAAGTTCACCCTGGCTCCCCAGGGGGGGCTGGAGCCCTTCGCCTTCATCGACGCCGACGGCGTCTCGCGCGGCTCGAGCTATGACTTCAAGCAGGACGCGACGATCGACCAGGAGAAGCTCGACGCCAGCTACTTCTTCAACACCGGCTCGGTCGGCCACCAGTTGAAGTTCGGCGGCAGCTTCCGCGAGCAGGACAACGAATCCGGCACCGTCTGGCCGCACAGCAACCGGGTCGTCTCGGGAGAGCTCCTGGGTTATGACCCGGGGATCGCGCAGGTCGAGTTCTTCCGCAGCCGGAAGAACAAGATCGTGTCGAGCTACGGGGCGGCCTGGCTGCAGGACACGGTCACCCTGAGCCGGTTGACGGTCAACGCCGGCCTGCGGTACGACCGCCAGTACATGAAGAACCTGGCTGCCTTCGACGCCGGCGTTCCGGAAGCGCAGGGCCTGCTGCCGCCGATCGACTTCAAGGGGAACCACGCCGGCGGGTTCAGTTGGAGCACTGTCGAGCCCCGCGTCGGCATCACCTACGCGCTCGGCCAGAACCGCCAGACGCTGCTGCGCGGCTCCTTCTCGCGCTATGCCGAGCAGCTCGGGCAGCTCCCGCTCGCCACCCGCGTCAATCCGATCGGCTACAACTACGCCTACTTCTACTTCGAGGACGCCAACAGCAACCTGGTCCTCGATCCCGGCGAGGTGGGCTCCCTGCAGTTCGGCTACACCTACAACATCGATCCCAACGACCCGACGGCCGTTCCCAACATCAACGACCCCAGGCTCACGCCCACCTTGACGGACGAGCTCACCTTCGGGGTCGACCAGGGCTTCGGAGCCAACCTGGCGGTCGGCCTCACCGCGACCTACCGCAACGTCTTCGACATCCCCGAGGCCCGGATCCTGGTCGTCGACGAGACGGGGAAGACGCGGGTGGCCACCCGCGAGGACTGGGTGCAGGTCGGTACCGTCACCTCGGAAGGGGAGGATGGGTTCGCGAATCCGCTCCCGGACGGCCGGACCGTGACCAAGCCAATCTATGACCTGCGGGACGGCCTGACGCCGACCGGCGGCACCTTCTACACCAACGGCGACCGCAAGCAGCGGTATCTGGGAGCGACCCTCAGCCTCACCAAGCGGCTGGCCGACCGCTGGAGCTTCCGGGGGCACGTCACCTACAACGACTGGAAGTGGAAGATCGGTCCCGAATACAGGAAGTATGACGATCCCACCGACACCATCTCCGACCTGACGGGATTCGCGGACGACCCCAGCATCTTCTTCGAGAAGTCGGGGGGCAACAAGACGAACATCTTCACCGGCTCCAAGTGGTCGTTCAACATGAACGGGATCTACCAGATCGCGCCGGACCACCCGTGGGGCTTCAACGTCGCCGCGAGCGTCACCGGCCGGCAGGGGTACATCACGCCGCCGTTCGCCCGGAGTAGTGGCCCGGTCGGCACCCGCAACGTCCAGCTCGCGGGGATCGACGAGTTCCGCAATCCGAACCTCTACGTGTTCGACGCGCGGATCGAAAAGGAATTCCACTTCAACGACCTCAACCTGACGCTGGGGGTCGACGGCTTCAACCTGACCAACGCGTCCTACATCCTGCAGCGGGAGCGCAACATCAACTCGGGACGCTTCTTCGAGTCCAACGAGAGGCTGAGCCCGCGGATCTTCCGCCTCGGCGCGACGGTCCGCTTCCGGTAAGCTCTGCCTGAAAAGCAAAGGGCGGGGACTCGTCCCCGCCCTTCTGTTCCTGCCGTCCCTGCTGTCCCTGCCGTCCCTTTCGTCCCTTGTTTCTTCTACGGCCCCTGCCTGGGAGCCGGCGTCGCCACGGTCGGTGGCGGCGGCACCGGCACCGCCGTGTCGAACTTCAGCGTGCCCGGAGCCGGCGGCCAGGGGATCAGCAGGCCGTGGCCGACCCCCTGCGCCACTTTGGGGCCGTAGAGCTTGTCGACCAGGTGCATGGCGACGTCGTAGCTCCGCGCGCCCCCCTCGGAGGTGAGGACCTTGCCGGCGTCGACGAAGCTGACGTTGATGCGCAGGTCGATCCGGGGGAACATCTGGGCGAGCCGCTTGTAGTCGTCCGGGAAGGTGGTGGCGGGCACGCCGTCCAGGATCCCCGCCTGGGCGAGCACGAAGGCGCCGTCGCAGAGCGAGACCACGTGCCGCGCCCGGCCGCCGACCTGCCGCACCCAGTTGATCAGTGCCGTGTCCTTGAGATCGCGGTCCATGCTGCCGCGGGTGCTCGGCACCACCAGGATGTCGATCGGCGGGGCGTTCTGGAACGAGTAGGTGGGGGTGATGCGGATCCCCTCGAAGGTGGTGACCGGCTGGCCGGTCGGCGAGACGGTGGAGACCTCGATCCCGGGCTTGGCATGGAAGGCGGTGTGCTGGAGCACGTCGTAGGGGGCCATCAGCTCCGAGTTGTAGACGCCGTCCACCACCAGGAAGGCGGCCCGCAGCGGCCGGTCGCGCGGCAGTCCGGCGGCGCCGCCGGGGGTGGGAGCCGGAGCGAGGTCCGAGGTCAGGAGCGCGGGATCACTGGTGGCGCCGGCCGGATCTGCTGTCATGTCCGTGGTCATGTCCGTGGTCATGTCCGACGTCATATTCGAGGTCAGATCCGGGGCAGGGGCGGGTTGCGGCGCCGCGGGGGCGGCCGGAGGTGGTGTGGCCGGGGCCTCGGTCCGCGTCTCGGAGCGGCCACAGCCGGCGAGCAGGAGAGCGAGCAGCACGGCGGCGCGGGGTCGGAAATGGCTCATGGGCAGAGGTCCAAGCAAGGAGCTCGCCAGGAGGCGGGAAATTCCGCGTCCATGGTCCCTTGTTTCAAGCCTGTGGTGAAGAAGACGTAGAATAGATCCGACGCGCCCCCCCGGCGCTTGAAAAGGAGGTACGACAGTGCCCTACAGTGAGCTGCTGGTCCGACCGATGCGCGAGGAGCTGACGAGCGCCGGCGTGAAAGAGCTGAGGACTCCCGAGGAAGTGGATTCCTTCATGAACGAGAAGTCCGGCACGGCGATGCTGGTGGTCAACTCGGTGTGCGGCTGCGCCGCCGGCATGGCGCGCCCCGGCGTGCGCCTCGCCCTGCAGGGGGAGCGCCGCCCCGACCGCGTCGCCTCGGTGTTCGCGGGGCAGGACCTAGAGGCCACCGCGAAGGCCCGGGCCTACATCGCCGACATTCCGCCGAGCAGCCCGTCGATCGCTTTCTTCAAGGACGGCGAGCTGGTCTACTTCATCCCCCGCCACCGGATCGAGGGGCGGGACGCTCACGCGGTGGCCAACGACCTGGCGCAGGTCTTCGCCGAACACTGCGCGGTGCCGGCCAGCTAGATGGGCACCTTCCATCAGAACAAGGGCGAGCTGCACGGCATCACCGTGATCGTCGACACCACCGGCCCCGAGATCGTCGTGGGCCGGTGCGACGACATGGACGACCGCGGCATCTTCCTCCATGAGGCCGATGTCCATCGCGACGGCGACGGCGGGCGCTCCAAGGAGGATTATGTCCGCCGCGTCGCCCAGCTCGGTTTCTGGAAGAAGCACGACCACCTGATGATCCCGAGCGACAAGATCGCCTCCGTGCGGCGGCTCGGCGAGGTCGGTTAGAGCGGCCCGCCAGCTTGAAGACGCCCCACGGGGCGTCTCTACATTGGGCCGCCCGCCCGCGCATTGTAGAGACGCCCCGTGGGGCGTCTCCCATTCGGGAGGAACGGCATGAACTGGATCTTCCTCGGCGCGGTGGGCGGCGCCCTCGCGGTCGTCGCCGGTGCTTTCGGCGCGCATGCGCTGGCGGCGCGCCTGGGGCCGCGGGAGCTGCAGCTCTGGGAGACCGCCGCCCGCTATCTCATGTACGGCAGCTTCGCCCTGGTGCTGACCGGCCTCGGTGGCCTGCACGGCCTGCGGCGTGGGATCGACGGCGCCGGGTGGTGCCTGCTGCTGGGGAGCCTGATCTTCAGCGGCACCGTTTTCGGTCTCGCCCTCGGCGGCCCGCGCTGGCTCGGCGCGGTCACGCCTCTGGGCGGCACGCTGATGATCGCGGGCTTCCTGCTCTTCGCCTGGGCCGCTTTGAAAGCCTGATACGATTCCGCCGGCTCCACCCCGGGGCCGTGTCTTGGGAAGCTGACGATCCGAACCTCGACGGCCGGCCCGCCCGGCCTTTCCAATCTTTCGAAGGAGCCAGCGCGCATGTCCAACGCGATTCTCCCCCTCGCCGTGCCGGTCAACGAGCCGGTGCGGTCGTACGCTCCGGGATCCCCGGAGAAGCAGTCCCTGAAGAAGCGGCTGAACGAGATGATGAACGAGCGGATCGAGATCCCGCTGATCATCGGCGGCAAGGAGGTGCGCACCGGCGACGTCGGCGAGGCGGTCTGCCCGCACGATCACAAGCACGTGCTCGCCACCTTCCATAACGCCGGCGCCCCGGAGGTCGAGGCGGCCGCCACGGCGGCCAGCGCGGCCTGGCGGGAGTGGAGCGAGACGAGCTGGGAGGAGCGCGCCTCGCTGCTCCTGCGCGCCGCCGACCTGCTCGCCGGCCCCTGGCGCGACACCGTCAACGCGGCCACCATGCTCGGCCAGTCGAAGACCGTCTTCCAGGCCGAGATCGACTCGGCCTGCGAGCTGATCGACTTCTGGCGCTTCAACCCCTACTTCATGCGGGGGATCTACGCCGAGCAGCCGTGGTCGCAACCCGGCATCTGGAACCGGGTGGAGTACCGGGCGCTCGAGGGGTTCGTCTTCGCCGTCTCGCCGTTCAACTTCACCGCCATCGGCGGCAACCTTCCCACCGCGCCGGCGCTGATGGGCAACACCGTGCTCTGGAAGCCGGCGTCGACCTCGGTGCTGTCGAACTACTACGTGATGAAGGTCCTGCAGGCGGCGGGTCTGCCGGACGGCGTCATCAACTTCCTTCCCGGCCGGGCGGCCAAGGTCGGCGACCCGGCGATGGGGCACCGCGATTTCGCCGGCATCCACTTCACCGGCTCGACCCCGGTCTTCGAGGCGATGTGGAAGCTGATGGCGGAGAACATCCCGAAGTACCGCTCCTATCCGCGCATCGTCGGCGAGACGGGGGGCAAGAACTTCGTCTTCGCCCACCCCTCGGCGGACGTCGACGCGCTGGTGGCGGCGTTCATCCGCGGCGGCTTCGAGTACCAGGGGCAGAAGTGCTCGGCGGGGTCGCGGGTCTACATCCCGAAGTCCCTGTGGGACCGCTTCCGCGAGCAGTTGCTGGACGAGATGAAGCAGATCAAGATGGGCTCGACCCTCGACTTCCGCAACTTCATGTCCGCGGTGATCGACGAGAACTCCTTCGACCGCATCATGCGCTACATCGACCACGCGAAGAATTCGAGCGACGCCGAGATCCTGACCGGCGGCAACGGCGACAAGAGCGAGGGGTACTTCATCGAGCCCACCGTGGTGGTGACGAAGGACCCGCGTTTCAAGCTGATGCAGGAGGAGATCTTCGGCCCGGTGGTGACGGTCTTCGTCTACGAGGATTCCCAGATCGAGGAGACGCTGGAGCTGGTCGACACCACCAGCCCCTACGCCCTGACCGGCGCCATCTTCTCGCAGGACCGCAAGGTGGTCGATCACCTGTCGAAGGTGCTCCGCCATGCGGCCGGGAACTTCTACGTCAACGACAAGCCGACCGGGGCGGTGGTGGGTCAGCAGCCGTTCGGCGGCGCGCGCGCCTCGGGCACCAACGACAAGGCGGGCTCGATGGCGAACCTGATGCGCTGGACCTCGCAGCGGGCGATCAAGGAGACCTTCGTGCCGGCGAGGGATTTCCGCTACCCGTTCCTGGGCGAGGAGTAGGGGCCAAAGAAAAGCGCCGCGACCCGGAAGGATCGCGGCGCGCGGTTTATCGAGGAGCAGATTAGCGGCTGCTGCCCGGGGAGCCGCTCGGCGGATCGGTCCGGCCCGCGGTGATCGAGGAGCCGGTGCCCAGCGGGGAGCCGGAGCCGGTCGAGCTGCTGCCGGCCGTGCCGGTCCCGCCCGCGGCCTGCGAGGTGCCGGGGGTCGAGCCGACGGTGGAGCCGGAAGTCGATCCGGGCGAGCTGGAGCCGGTCGAACCGGACGCGCCCATCGAGCCGGTGGAGCCGGAGGTGGAGCCCGTCGACCCGGTCGAGCCGGAGGTGGAACCGGTGGCGCCCATCGAGCCGGAGCCGGTCGAGCCGGTCGAGCCCATCGACGAGCTGCCCGAGGAGCCGGACGCCTGCTGGCGGTCCCTGTCGCTGTCCTTGTCCTTGTTCTCGCCGGTTAGCCAGCCGAGGAAGCCGCCCCGGTGCTCGCCTTCACGCGTCTCGACGCGCAGGCGGTTGTGGACCTCGCGGACGCCGTGGAGATCCTCGACCGCGTCCTCGGCCATCCTCTTCTCGCGCCGGCTGTTCACCGTGCCCTCAAGGGTGACCTCGCCGTTCTCGACCCGCACCTGGATGTTGGTGGCGTCGATGTCGCCGTGCCGGGTCAGCAGGTCGCAGACATCCTCGCGGATGCGGTCGTTGGAACGCTGATAGCCCTGCGGGCCACGGCCGCTGTACGGGCCCTGGCCCAGGCTGGAGCCGGAGCCGCCGCCGTAGGTTCCGGTGGAACCGTAGCCGCCGGTCGAACCGGTGGAACCATAGCCGCCGGTCGAACCGTAGCCGCCGGTGGAAGAGCCGTAGTTGCTGCCGCCCGAGTATCCGCCGCCGGAAGATCCACCGCCGGAGTAGCCACCGCTCGAGTAGCCGCCGCCATAGTTGCCGCCGGAGGTGCCGGCGTTGCCGTAGCCGGAGCCGGACTGGCCGCCGCCGGAATAGCCGCCACCGGAGTAGCCGCTGCCCGACTGGCCGCTATAGCTGCCGCCGGTCCGGCCGTAGTCGCCGCCGCCGAAGCCGCTGCCGCCCTGGGAGTAGTCGCGGCCGCCGGAAGCGGAGCCGCCGCCGTAGCTGCCGGATCCGGTCCCGTAGTTGCCGCTTCCGTACTGGCCGGTGCCGTACTGGTTGCTTCCGGAGGGATTGCTCCCGTGCTGGCTGCCATACTGGCCGCCGTACTGACCGCCGCCTTGGCCGCCGCCGTACTGGCCGCCACCGGAGCCGTAGTCCCGGCTGCCGCTCTGGCCGCCGCCCCAACGCCCCTCGTCCTGTCCGCGGCTGGTACCCCAGCGGCTCTCCTCATAGCCACCGCCGCTGCCCGGACCGCGGTCGCGGCCCATGTCCTGCCCGCCGCGCTCCTGCGCTCCATATCCACCCTGGCTGCCGCCGTAGCCGCGGTTTCCACCCTGATCCCACCCACGGTCGCGGTCACGGTAGCGCTCTTCGTCGTATCGGTTGTCGTCGCGGTCAGCCATGGGGCACCTCCTGGTTGTAATTTTGTAACTTTCTACTCGCCGGCGGGCTTTTGCCGGCGGGCTACGCGCTGAATTGAAGAAAGGAGCAAGATGGGTGCCAGAGAAGAGAGCTTTGGCGCTCTCTTCTCCGGGCCGGGAGAGGCGATCGGAGGGGGTTCAGCCCGCCGGCTGGAGGTCGGCGAGAAGGCGCTGCCAGGAGGCGGCTTCGAACGGCTGCTGAGTGTCGAAAGTGCGGTCGGGAGGCGTCAGGAGATTGGGCGGTGGCGTCGGCTTGCCCTGGGAGTAAATCGGATCGGACCAGGCCTTGCCGCCGTTCTTGCTAAGGTAGACGTAGTAGCCGAGCCGGGGCGCGTTCTGGCTGGAATCCTCGTCGAGGCGGAGGATCAGCGTGCCGCGCCCCTCGTCGTTCATCGAGAAGAGCTCCACCACCGCCGCCTTCGAGATCTTCTGGAGTCCGCCGCGGACCTTCCAGGCGCGGCCGCCGTTGGCGCTGGAGATGAACTGGAGCGTGCCGGTGCCCCCTTCGGTGATCCCCCAGACCTCGTCGCCGGCCCGGCCGGCGAAGATCCAGACGCTGTTGTGCAGCGCGTCCGGAAGCAGGACCAGCCGCCAGCCGTCCCGCGAGGAGACGAAGACGCGGGGATCCTGCTCGCTGGCCGTGCCGCTGCGGGTGAAGACCATCGCCGGACGGTTCCCCTGGCTCTGGAAGGCGAAGAGCGGCACCGACTGCGCCAGGGTCTCAGAAGGGAGGCCCGAGGCGTCCTGCGCGGTTCCCGGGAGAGAGAAGAGCGCCCACCCCACCATCGCGAGAGCAGCGGCGAACCTCGTCGATGGAACCATGTCTGGACTACCTCCGTCTAAACGCTCGAGAACGGTCTGACCATCATCCTACATCCATCCGTGCCATACTGACTCCACTTTCTTCGGAGAGACGACGATGCGGAGATTTCTGGTCCTGGTTCTCGCGGGTCTGGCGCTGGGCGCGGGCGGCTGCAGGAAGGAAGAGCGGGCTGGGATCGCCAGCGTTCCCGCCGCGGACTCCCGCGCCGCGCAACCCCAGGACCAAGCGATGAAGTACCTGGGCTATACGGCAGGAAACTCCCCGTCCGCGGCTCCCGCGTCGCCCAAGCCCGCGCCGCCTCCTGCCGCGAAGCCGTCGCCGGCGATCCCGCGGAAGCTGCTCCGCACCGTCGATCTCCAACTAGAGGTGAAGGACTCCGTCGACGTGGCCAAGCGCGTCGAGGCCCTGGTCGACGGCATGGGGGGATATGTCTCCTCCTCCAACGCCCAGCGCCAGGGGGAGCTCTTCGTCTACTCGCTGACGCTGCGCGTGCCGGCGGACCGCTTCGCTCAGGTGCTCGACAGCCTGCGGTCGTTCGCCGTCCGCGTCAACCGCGAGCACCAGCAGGTGCAGGACGTCACCGATCAATACATCGATCTCGACGCCCACCGCCGCACCCTGGCGGAGACCGAGACCGAGCTGCGAGGGCTGCTCGCCGAGTCGCGCCAGAAGGGGCGCAAGGCCGACGAGATCATGGGGATCTACCGGCAGCTCGTCGACATCCGCACGCAGATCGAGCAGATCCAGACGCAGCTCAGCTCCTACGACAAGCTCGCCGCCCTCTCCACGATCAATCTCGAGCTCGTTCCCACCGAGGCGGCCAAGCCGGTGGCGGACCGGTCGTGGCAGCCCTCGGACTCGCTGCGGTCGAGCATCCGCAAGCTGATCGATTTCCTGCAATGGCTGGTGGATTTCCTGATCTTCGCCGCCATCGTGCTGGTGCCGGTGGGGCTGGCGATCCTCGTGGGCTTCCTCGTCCTGCGCTGGCTCTGGCGGCGGCTGGGCCGGCCGTTCAGGCGAGTTCGCCGGGTGCCGCCGCCACCACCTCCGCCAGGTGGCGGGGCCGCCGTCCCGTGAGCTGAGAGATCTGCTCGCGGCAACTGAAGCCATCGGCCAGGATCAGGACCTCCGGCCCCGCGGCGCGGACCGCGGGGAGGAGGGCCTGCCCGGCGATCGCGAGCGAGACCTCGTGGTGCTCCGCCTCGAAGCCGAACGCTCCGGCCATGCCGCAGCAGCCGGCGTCGAGGATCTTGAAATCCAGTCCGAGCCCGCCCAGCAACGTCCGGTCGGCGTCCAGGCCCATCACCGAGTGGTGATGGCAGTGCCCCTGGATGATGGCTTCGCCACTCCGGCGGGGCGGCTCGAACCCCTCGCGGACGAGGAATTCGGCCAGCGTGAAGGTCTGGGCGGAGAGCCGGCGGGCGGCCTCGTCCTCCGGGAACAGATTGACCAACTCGTCCCGGAACACCGCCACGCAGCTCGGCTCCAGTCCGACCACGGGGAGCCCGGCCGCGATCTCCGGCCGCAGGGTCGCCAGAATCTGGCGGAGCTGGCGGCGGGCGAGGTCGAGCATGCCGAAGTCGTAGAGCGGGCGGCCGCAGCAGAGGACCTGGCGCGGGATGCCGACGCGGTGCCCGGCGGCCTCCAGCACCTCGACGGCCGCGTGGGCGATGTGCGGCTGGAAGAAGTTGGTGAAGGTGTCCGGCCAGAGGAGGACGGTCGGGGCGGCCCTGGGCTTCGCGGCGAACCCGTCCCGGAACGTCCGGCGCGCGAACGCGGGGAGGCGGCGGTCGGGATGGACGCCGCCGAGCTTCTTCAGGATCCCTGAGAACGGACCTTGCGCCAGCCCGTTGGCCATGCCGGGAAACCGCGAGGCCAGCCGGGCCCACCAGGGGATCAATCCCATCGCGTAGGCCGATCGCGGACGCGGCCGCCCCGCGTAATGGTGATGGAGGAACTCGGCCTTGTAGCTCGCCATGTCGACCCCGGCCGGGCACTCCGCGCGGCACCCCTTGCAGGCGAGACAGAGGTCGAGGGCCTCGTGGACCTCCTCGCTGCGCCAGCCGTCGCGGATCACGCCGCCCTCCAGCATCTCGTAGAGCAGCCGCGCCCGGCCGCGCGTCGAGTGCCGCTCCTCGCGAGTCGCCTGGAAGCTGGGGCACATGATTCCACCGGCCGCCTTCCGGCATTTGCCGACCCCCACGCAGCGGGTCACGGCGCGGGCGAAGCCGCCGGAATCCCCTGGATATCCGAACGCGACCGGCGGATCGGCGAGCCGGAGCGCCGGCCGGAGGTCCGCGTCGAGCGGGTAGGGATCGACCTTCTTGCCGGGGTTCATCCAGTTGCCGGGATCCCAGATCGCCTTGAACTCGCGGAAGGCCTGGACCAGCTCCTCGCCGAACATGCGCGGCAGCAACTCGCCGCGCTGCTGGCCGTCGCCGTGCTCGCCGGAGAGCGAGCCGCCGTGGGCCACCACCAGATCCGCCGCTTCCTCCATGAAAGTCCGGTAGGTGCGGATCCCCTCCGGCGCGCGGAAGTCGAAGTCGATGCGGGCGTGCAGGCACCCTTCCCCGAAGTGGCCGTAGAGGGCGGCGCCGAGGCCGTGGCGGGCGAGCAGGGCCAGGAGATCGCGGAGGTAAGGGGCGAAAACCTCGGGCGGCACCGCCGAATCCTCCCAGCCGGGCCAGCCGTCGCCGAGGCGCGGATCGCGCGAGGTGGTCGCCACCGCGGCCTCGCGCACCTGCCAGAACCTCCCCTGCTCGGCGGGGGTCTCCACCAGGAGGGCATTCGGAAGACGGCGCGCCCGCTCCAGGGCCTCTTCCCGGCTTTCGCCGCCGAATTCGACCAGCAGCCAGGCATCCCCCGGGGGGAGAAGAGCGAGGGTTTCGCGGTACGACCGGCGGGTGAACTCGTTGTCGACGAGGAAGCGATCCATCCCCTCCAGGCCGATCGGCTCCGCCGCCAGCACCTCGGGGACGCTCTCGGCGGCGCGCACGACGTCCGGATACCCCAGCACGGCCAGCACGCGGACCTTGGGCGCGGGCGTCAGGCGCACGGTGGCTTCGAGAAAAGTAACGCAGGTCCCCTCGGTGCCGGCGAGGGCGCGGGCGACGTGGAAACCCCGCTCGGGGAGCAGGTCGTCCAGATTGAAGCCGGAGACCCGCCGGGAGAGGCGCGGGAAGCGCTCGCGGATCAGACCGGCGTAGCAGTCCCGCAACTCGCGCAGCCGGCGGTAGATCTCGCCGCGCCGCCCCCCCGCGCGGACGATGCGGTCGATCTCCGCCTCCGGGGTCGCCCCCACCCGCAGCCGCAGGCCGTCATAGGTGAGGATCTCCAGCTCCTCGACGTTGTCGGAGGTGCGGCCGGTGGTCAGCGAATGGACGCCGCAGGAGTTGTTGCCGATCATGCCGCCGACCGTGCACCAGCCGTGGGTGGCGGGATCGGGGCCGAAGGTGAGCCCATGCCGGAGGGCGTCGCGGCGGAGGTCGTCGAGCACCGTGCCAGGGCGGACGCGGGCGGTCCGCCGCGCGGGATCGATCTCGCGCACGCCGGTTAGATGGCGGGAGGCGTCGATCACCACCGCCACGTTGCAGCACTGCCCGGCGAGGCTGGTGCCGGCGCCGCGCTGGACGATCGGCGCTCCCTGCCGCCGGCAGGCCGCCACCGCCGCGATCAGGTCCTCGTCGTCCACCGGAACCACGACCCCGATCGGCACCTGCCGGTAGTTCGAGGCGTCGGTGGCGTAGAGGGCGCGGTGCCCCGCGTCGAAACGCACCTCGCCGCGCAGGGAGCGGCGGAGGTCGTCCTCGAGGGCGGTGGCATCGCCGGGCCAGTTCATGGCCCGAGGGTATCTCAGGTCTGGCGTTCGGGTCCGTAGTATCATCTATCAAATCCTGAATTCACGTTCCAGAGCCGCATCCACAGGGAGGGCAGATGGCGCGCAAGGTTCTCGAGATCACGCTGAAGTCCCTGACCATTCAGCACAACGGCGAGATCACCCGCCAGGACGGGCACAACCTCCTGACGGTGTCGCTGATCTATCCGTGCCCGGGCAAGCCCACGATCACCACCGTCAAGCCGCTCAGCCTCGGCGAGGGGATGACGGTCAACTTCGACGCCGCGCCCTACACCTACGCCGACCGCGTCCTCTTCAAGGAAGAGGTGATCGGTCCGACCCTGCTGGTGGCGCAACTGACCGACGTCGAGGTGCTCTCCAAGTTCAACAAGTTCATGGCCGGCCTCTTCTCGACCGCCTTCTCCGCGGCCTGGAACCTCTTCGCGCCGGGCGGGGGGAACCTGCTGCTGGCGGCGGCCACGCATTCGGTCGCCGCCCTGCAGCTCGACACGCTGAAGACCAACGACGGGGACCGGCTCTACGTGATCGGCCGCGCCTCGCTGCCGATCGACACCGCCCAGGCGCTCCCCGCGGGGGCCGTGCCGCTGATCGTTCCGGCCGACGTCAAGCGCGACAAGTTCGTGTTCGCTCCCGGCAGCAGCCAGCCGAGCAGGAAAGAGCAGTTCATCCTAGCGGCCGGGCAGCAGAACGGATCGATCACTTTCGGAATCCGCGAGCTCTGATCCAGGAGGGATGCCATGGATTTGACATTGCTGGACGTCGCGATCGGCATGGTGCTGATCTATTCGTTGCTGAGCCTGATCTGCTCGACGATCAACGAGGGGCTCGCCTCGTACCTCTCGCTGCGCGCGGCGACCCTGAAGTCGGGCCTCGAAAACCTGCTGGGGACAGACCTTGCCACGCAGGTCTACGATCACCACCTCGTGCAGGGTCTGGTGCAGCAGGACGTGTTCTTCAAATGGCGGCGCAAGCCCTCGTACATCCCCACGCGCACGTTCGTGCTGACGGTGCTCGACACTCTGAACGGCAGCTTTCCCACCTCCACGGACGAGATCCGCCTGGCGATTCAGAAGGTGCCGGACCCGAAGGTCCAGCGCGCCCTGCTCGCCCTGGTCGACGAGGCGAAGGGGGATCTCGACGAGGTGAAGAAGAACTTCGGCGTCTGGTTCGATCACTCGATGGACCGGGTCTCCGGCTGGTACCGGCGCAAGGTCCAGTTGTTCATCCTGCTGATCGGAATCGTGGTCAGCTTCGGCCTGGGGGTGGACTCCACGGCCACGGCGAAGCTCCTCTGGGGGGATTCCGCCCTGCGGGAGGCACTGGTCGAGGCCGCGAAGGCCCAGGTCCAGAAGAGCGAGGCGGCAACTCCGGCGCCCGCTCCGGGGACCCGGGACCTCAAGCAGGTGGGGAAGGATCTGCAGGAGATGCAGACCCAGTTCGCCGCGCTGGACATCCCCACCTACCCCTTCCATGCGGTCTGCACGGAGTGGAAGGCGGCGAACCCCACGAAGGCCTGCCCGGGCCTCCTCGCCCAGCTCGGATTCTGGCTCCGCCGCCATCTCCTCGGGTTCATCATCACCGCCGCCGCGCTGTCGCTCGGCGCTCCGTTCTGGTTCGATCTGCTCAACAAGCTGGTCAGCCTGCGCTCGGCGGGGCAGAAGCCGGTGCCCGAGGCCGCGACGATTCAGGCCCAGAGTTAGAACAAGGGACGTAAAGGACATCAAGGACAGCAAGGACACTTCTTCGTCCTTGATGTCCTTGTCGTCCCTTACGTCCCTGTCTTCGATTTCGCCACGCTATACTCGCCCTCCATGAACGGCGGCGAAAAAATCGCGTCGGTGCTGGTGGAGCGGGGGGTACGGTTCCTCTTCACCCTCTGTGGCGGACACATCTCGCCCATCCTGGTGGGCGCCAAGGCGCGCGGCATCCGGGTGGTGGACGTCCGCCACGAGGTGGACGCCGTGTTCGCCGCCGACGCGGTCTTCCGGCTGACCGGCGTGCCCGGGGTGGCGGCGGTCACCGCCGGGCCTGGCGTCACCAACACGATCACCGCGATCAAGAACGCCCAGCTCGCGCAGTCGGCGGTGGTGCTCCTGGGGGGCGCTGCGGCGACCCTGCTGAAAGGCCGCGGCGCGCTCCAGGACATCGAGCAGATGCCCCTCATCCAGCCGCACGTCAAGTGGGCCGCCTCGGCCTCCACCGTGCGCGAGCTGGTGCCGATGCTGGAGAAGGCCTTCGACGTCGCGCGCTCGGGCGTGCCCGGCCCCGTCTTCCTGGAGTGCCCGATCGATCTGCTCTACGACGAGCCCCTGGTGCGCCAGTGGTACGGAGCGAGCTCGAAAGGAGGAGGCCTGGCGGGGACGGCCTTACGCCTTTATCTCCGCCGTCACGCCGCGAAGGTGTTCGCCGGCGCCGGCAAGGTCGCCGTCTCGCCGCCGCGCTCGATTCCGCCTCCGCCTCCAGAGCGGGGGGACGCGCGCAAGGCCGCGGCGCGGCTGCGCAAGGCGAAGCGCCCCGTTCTGGTGCTGGGCGGTCAATTGCTGCTCTCGTCCCCCACGCGGGAAAAGGCCGGGGAGCTGGCGAAGGCGGTCGCGGCGATCGGCGCGCCGGTCTATCTGGCCGGCGGCGCCCGCGGCCTGCTCGGCCCGGGCCACCCCCTGCAACTCCGCCACAAGCGGCGGGAGGCACTCCGCGAGGCCGACCTCGTGCTACTCGCGGGCATTCCCAACGATTTCCGGCTGGACTACGGCAAGCACATCAGCCGCAAAGCCTTCCTGATCTCGGTCAACCGGAGCGAGCAGGATCTGCGGATGAACCGCAAGCCGGATCTCGGAGTCCACGCCGATCCCGGGCTCCTGCTGCGCGAGATGGCCGCGATCGGGGGCGGCGACTGGGCGGACTGGCTGGGCACCCTGCGAGCCCGCGACCAGGAGCGCGAGCGGGAGATCGACCGCCAGGCCACAATTCCGGGCGAGCGGATCAACCCCATCCACCTCTGCCGCGAGATCGACCGTGCGCTCGCCCCCGAGAGCGTGATCGTGGCGGATGGCGGCGATTTCGTGGCCACCGCCGCCTACACCCTGAGCCCGCGGGCGCCGCTCTCCTGGCTCGATCCCGGCGTCTTCGGCACGCTGGGCGTGGGCGGCGGCTTCGCCCTCGGCGCCAAGCTCTGCCGGCCGGACGCGGACGTCTGGATCATTTATGGCGACGGCTCGGCGGCCTACAGCCTCGCCGAGTTCGACACCTTCGTCCGCCACGGCCTGCCGGTGATCGCGGTCGTCGGCAACGACGCCGGCTGGACCCAGATCGCCCGCGAGCAGATCGAGATCCTCAAGGACGACGTCGGCACCGTGCTGGCGAGGACGGATTACCACAAGGTCGCCGAAGGGTACGGTGGGCGGGGGCTCCTGCTCGAAAAGGGGGCGGACGTGCCGGCGGTGCTCGCGGAGGCGGTGAAGATCGCTCGTGGTGGAGCGCCGGTGCTGATCAACGCGCATCTTGATAAGACGGAGTTTCGGAAGGGTTCGATTTCGATGTGAGGGGTTTGGAAGGCGGAATTGGAGGACGCGGAAGGCGAGAGGGGTCTGGAGGGTTGGCACCGCCGCGAGACGCCCCGCCGTCCCCGTGGCCTCCGGATGTTGTCGTAGAGCGTCTGGGGCGTTTCTACGGAACGGTGGGCGCACGGACGCAAGGTTGGAGGTTACGGGGATCATGAACGGTGATTGAAATCTTCATCCCCGTAACCTGTCCATCGGGCCCTCGCGGCAACGTACCGTAGAGACGCCCCAGACGATTTGCGAAATCCTTTCGTAGGCCACAGACGGCGGGGCGTCTCCGCAGCGGCGCCAACCCTCCAGATCCCTCTCGCCTCCCCCGTCCTCAACCCTACCGCACCGCACCCCGGGGCGAAAAGAACCGGTCCCGCAGCTTCCACACCGCCTGCATATCCAGCCGCTCACCCTCGAAGACGATCTGGAGGCTCGTCTTGTCTTTCCGGTTCTTGAGATATCGCGTCACGTTCATCCAGCGGATCGTCTCTTCACCGTTCCGCTCGTCCTTCTGGCGGATGACGAGGTACACGTCCACGGGCTGGTTGATCCAATAGTCCAGATGGCGTTCGTTCTTTACGTCGAAGATTTCGCGGCCGTCGCGCTGGCGTGTCCGTAGGTAGGAGTTGCCGCTCTTGAGTTGGACGTAGATCTTTTTGCCGCTGGGTTGTCCGTCGTCGTCCTTGAATTCCACTTCGCCATCAATGCCGTAGTCGAACTTGGTCAGTTCGCGGAAGATCTGGTTGGCCTCGCCTGTGATTGCCTGCACGTGGCCGATCAGGATCTGCTCCAGGGCCTGCGCATCCAACTGCCAAGTCGCCGTCACTTCCATGGACAGGATTTTGCGAGCGACAGGATCGCTCTTGAGCCGTTGCTCGATGAAGTCGATCAATGGCACCTGTTCGTCGCACTCCTGGCAGGTGATGAAGCCCTTGCCGGCCGCTAGGCGTCTGCGCACTGCTTCGAGGTCGATCACCGGCTGTCCACACTGGCATACATATCGCCGGTCGCGCGTCACCTCAGAGGCATATTTGTCCAAGTGACGGTGGACGTATGCGATGAAGTTTACCTTAAGCTCGTCCGGTGTCTTCACGTCAAAGAATAGGCTGATCGTCGCCTGGCCTTCACCTTGGCGGTTGTCGATCTTCAAGCCCAGCAGATGACCGCGGCTGGATTGGAACTCCGCCGCATTGCGCCACAACTCCTTGTGCTCGAACTCCTGGCTGTACCACAGACGCACCACCAGAGTGGTCCAGACCGTCTGCCACTCGCCGCTGAAGGTGTAGGAGACGAAGACGCCGGGTTCCCAGGGGATGTCCTTCTCCCGACGGTACTGGGAGGGGAACACCAAATATCGGCCCTGCGGTGTGTCTTCGGCGATGCACAGCGAGTGGTCGAGGAAGGTTTGGACCATGGCCCGCAGCAGGAGTTCCTCGTCTGGGCGATTCAGCCGGTCGACACCGGTGAAGTCGAAGTCCGGCCCGTAGATGTCTGCCTCGGAGACGCTGCCGATCTCGTCCTTATGGGCACGGGCCGCGCGGATGATCGCCCCGGCGTAGCCGTTCAGCAGTTCGGGCCGCAGCAGCACCAAGTCACCGAATTTTAAGGTCCGGACCAAACCATGATTGGCCAGAAGGGTGACCGCCGTGCGCACGTCGGACTCTCCGAATCGCTCACTTGGCAGGGCTTGCTCCAGCCGCTGCGCCAATTCAGGGAAGCGCAGCAGGCGTATGTCCGTCTCGTCGCGCATCATCATCACGGCGTTCTTGAGTTCGGCGAGCAGACGCGGCGTGGCCGTCCACGGCAGAGTCGGCCATGGAATGTGGTCCGCGATCATCTGCTTCAGCGTCGAGGGCTTGCCGCCACTCTCCGTGTCCGAGCAATGCTCGCCCGTCTTGGCACTGGTGGCCAGCCAGCCGGCGAAGCCGTGCTTTTCAATAAAACGTTCGATCTTGGCATTACCGATTTTCATGCCGCCCACGTCGATCTGGGAGAAGACCAGCAGCCGGGGCGCGGGGCGTTCCGGCGCATTATGGCTCGCGGCAGTCTCCAGGGCCTTGAGCCAGTCGCCCGCTTCGGCAAAGGGATCGTCTTTCTGTGGATTGATCAGTAACAGGGCCAACGCGGTTTCCTCAAGAAACAGCCTGTGGATCAGCCGGTAGTCCTCCTGCCCGGCCAGATCCCAGAGCAGGGCCTCGCGCTGCAGCGTGGCATCGGGTGTAAGCGGCAGATCCAGCGGCCACACGTTCATCCCGTGCGTGCGGTCTCGGACGACATAGCGATCTTCGATCAATCTATGCGCCAGCGAGGTCTTGCCTGCCGTTCCTTCGCCGATTAACACGACTTTAGCGTTGACGTATCGATGAGTTATTTCAGCAGACTGCGTGGCTCGGATGTTAGCTAGGCGATAAATATGAACAGCACCCTTCAGGGTTCCTGTCACTAGCCGCGAACCATCAGGGCTGAAGGCCGCAGAAGAAATCCTGTCCGCTTCTGGCTTAATAATATGCAGGAGCTCACCTGATTTTAAATTCCATAAAAATCCAGCAGAAGTGATCAAGGTTCCGTCTGGGGAAATAGCGGCAGAACACACGCTACCTTTATGGCCCTCTAGAGTACCAATGCAGGTTCTCGTTTCTAGGTCCCAGATTTTGACAGTATTGTCTTGTGAGCCAGAGACAATAAATCGTCCATCTGGTGTGAACTGAACAGACTCTGCGATGTTCGAATGACCCTTAAGCGTTAGCAAGCATTGGCCCGTTTCTAGATCCCACAGTCGGATATGTCCACTGCGATGGCCAGACAACGCTCGAGTTCCCGCAGAGTCCACGGTAATGCCAAAAATTTGGTTGAGATCTCCCGTTCCGCACTCAATGCTCTTCAAGCACATGTTCGTAGTCAGATCCCACAATCTGAGCGTTCCGTCCCATCCCCCCGAAAGTGCGCGAGAGTTGTTCCGGAGTACGACAATCGACCAAACCCTGTTCGTGTGCCCGTCCAGTTTTGCCAATTCTTGGCCCGAGCTTGCGTTCCAAATGCGAACGGAATTATCGAAAGAAGCTGATAAAATTATTTTCCCGTTTGGCGTGATCGCGATGCACTTAACTTGGTTACTGTGCCCTTCGAGAGTCGCGCGGCATGAACCGGTCTCTAGATCCCAAATCTTGAAACTGCGTTCACTTGACCCCGATGCTGTTATCCATTTTCCATCGGGGCTGAAGGCCAAGCCCCAGATCCAGCCGTGGTGCCCTATAATCTCGCGCTCCAGCACGGCCAGCGGCTCGGCCTGCTTCGACGATTGTGCGGGATTCTTCGTAGGTTTGACCTTGGGTGCGGTCAGAGCCGATTCTGTCTCTGACCGGCAGGCGGCCAGCAACTCGGTGAACGCCGCCTTTGTTGCTTGGCAGTAATCCACGTACTTGTAGCGCCGCAATGCGTCTGGGATCTCGCAGTCTGCGAGCAGCAACGGGATGAAACGCCGGCCGGCATTAGTCGGATCGCGGAAGAGCACGGTGCTACGTTCGAGCGTCACCCACTCCGATCCCAGCGCTGCCGGCGACAGGCACAAGATCTGGGCTCGCGCTGCCTCGAGCCCACGTTGGGTGGCTAGGTAGATGTCGTCGCCGGGTTTGATGACCCACTCGTCGAACCAGACCCGCAACCCTGCGGCGCGCAACTCCTCCGCCAGTTTCCGCACCCGCGGCTTGTCCTTCGAGTTGTGGCTCAGGAAAACGTCATAGGTGAAGCGATCGGCCATATCCAACCTCAGTGCGGTCGCCTGCTTGGTTCAGATGTCGTGAGATTAACAGAACCGGCCTTCGGAGCGTCCGTGGCCTGCGACCTCATCCTCTGTCTCCTTCTCCTGAAGGAGAAGGAGGACTTATCTGGGGCGGCTCCTCTGGGCTTCGGCAAGATCGCTTCAGACAGGTCCCTCCTCTCCTTCAGGAGAGGAGGGCAGGAGGTGAGGTGGCAGGCCACGGATGCCACGATTCGCGAGGATGGACTACCATAAGGCTGCCGAAGGGTACGGCTCGATCTCGCCGTGAAAGGGAGGGGAGGAATGAACAAGAGAGAGCTGCTCGCACTGCTGGGATTCGTGGTCCTCTGTTTCGCCGCCGCCGGGTTCGGGGCGCTGTTCACCACGCCGCAGACCGCTCCGGGGGGTTGGTACTCCCAGATCCAGAAGCCCTCCTGGACGCCGCCGTCGTGGCTCTTCGGGCCGGTCTGGACGGCGCTCTACCTGATGATGGCGGTGGCGGGCTGGTGGGTCTGGCGGCAGGGGGGATGGGGGGCCCAGCGCGGCGCGCTCGGGCTGTTTCTGGTCCAGCTCGTTCTCAACGCGGCGTGGTCCTGGCTGTTTTTCGGGCTCCGCTCGCCGTCCTGGGGGTTGATCGGGATCGCGCTGCTCTGGATCGCCATTCTGCTCACCCTCCTCGCCTTTTTCCGCGTCTCGCCGCTCGCGGGGTGGCTGATGGTTCCCTATTTCCTCTGGGTGAGCTACGCGTCGGCGCTCAACTTCACGATCTGGCGGCTGAACGGGTGAGCTATGGCGCCGTCTTCACCGCGAACCGGTCGAGCCGGGTCAGATCGCGCCGGTAGGCCGTGACCTCCACGCGGTCCGGGTAGACGTCCGCGACGCAGAAGTGGTTCACCTTCTCGAAGACGTCTCCGGGAACCCCGAGCTCGGGGTGCTCGCCGTCGTAGAGCGGGGCGCCGCCGCCGCCGGTGACGACGTAGGTGATGCCGTCCCGCACGGTGCGGTAGTAGATGTGGTCGTGCCCCTCGAAGGCCAGGCGGACCCCGTATTTCCTGAACAGCGGATGGAGGATCGCCTGCAAGGCCAGGATGCCGCTCTCGTCGGCGTGGGGTCCGGTCGAGAAGATCGCCTTGTGGAAGAAGGGGACGATGAGCTTCCCCTCGGATTGCGCCCGGGCGAGGTCGGCTTCCAGCCAGCGCCCCTCCTCACTCGCCGCGTCGAGCGGCTGCTGGGTGTCGACGGCGACGAAGTGGAGGTTCCCCCTCTCGAAGGAGTAGTAGAGCTTGTTGCCGGAGAGGACGGGCTGAGTCACTCGCTGCTCGTAGTACCCCTGGGTGCCCACGTCGTGATTGCCGCGGGCGGGGTAGTAGGGGATCTGGCGCCGCATGTCGCCGGTGATCTCGTCGAAGATCCGCCATTCGTCCGCGGCGTCGCCGTGGTGCACGAGGTCGCCGGTCTGCAGGACCAGCGCCGGCTGGAAGCCCATCACGCCCTTGACGATCTCGCGGTGGATGTCGTGGTTGTCGCGGGTGTCGCCGTAGGCGGCGAAGCGGAAGAGGAAACCGGGCGCCGCTGCCCGGCCATCGTCCGCCGCGGGCGATGGAGGAGCCGCGGAAGGAGCCTGCGAACAGGAAAAGGCGAAGATCGCGAGCAGAATGGCGGCAATCTGAGGGCGCCAGGAGGCCCTTGGCATAAAAACTCCTTCCGCGGCCAATGCTATCAAGCTGCCGGTCCGCAAACCCGGGATTCCGCTCCAGAAGCACGGGATTCGGTCCCAGGTTGTGTGACTTCGGTCCCAGGGGGTGTGAATTCTGTCCGGGAATGTGTGAATTTGGTCCCGGAATGTGTGGATTCGCGGGCGGAAAGAGCGGCTTTGGTCCGGGAATGCCCCGTTTTGGTCCTGGATGGATGGGATTCGGAGTCGAAAACTAGTCTTGCGGTCCCGCTTTGCCGCATTTTGGTCCGAGGTTGCGCCATTCCGCTCCGGCAGGATGAGTTTTTGGGGCTGCACGACGAGTTTCGCGGCGGGGTAGAATAGGGCAAAGCTTCGATCTGATCCACGCGCCCGAGGGAGGAGAATCCGATGCGCCGCTCCGCCGCGTTCCGTTCCGTCGCCCTGGCGACTCTGCTGCTCTTCTCCGTCTCCTGCGTCTCGACGCAGTTGCCGCCGATCTCCAGCCAGGGCGGGGCCTTCGAGCCGCTGCACGACGAGCAGATCCTCTGGGACCAGTCCCGCGGGGAGGAGAGGAAGCTCCTCGAGGACATCCGGCTCTACAAGGATCCGGGGCTCGACGCGTATCTCCAGGAGGTGGTCGATCGCCTCAATCCGCCCGGCATGGCCTCCAATGAGGCCGTGCGCTACCGGGTGCGGGTGGTCGAGGACCCCACGCTCAACGCCTTCGCCTACCCGCACGGCTCGATCTACGTCCACACCGGCCTGCTCGCGCGCCTGGAGAGCGAGGACGAGCTGGCGACGGTGCTCGGCCATGAGATGACCCACGTCGAGAACCGCCACATGCTGCGCTATCAGCGGAGCGCCCACAACAAGGAGATCGGCCTCTCGATCGCCGCCGTCACCGCCTCGGTGATCCTCGCCGGCGTCGAGGGGGACGCCCTGGACGCCGGCGACTGGGGGAAGGCGGCGGCGATCGACCTGTTCGGCAATCTGCTCGTCGGGCTCGGGCTGGATCTCGCCTTCCAGGCGTCGGTCAACGGCTACGGCCGCGGGCTGGAGGAGGAGGCGGACCTGGGCGGTTTCACCAAGCTGGCCGCGGCGGGCTACGACCTCCAGGAGGCGCCGAAGGTCTATCAGGCGCTCCTCGACGACCAGGGGGAGCCCCACCGGGCCGAGGCGTTTTTCTTCGGCAGCCATCCGCGCCTGAGCGAGCGGATCGAGGTCACCCGGCGCTATCTGGGAGCGCACGCGGCGGTGGCGGGGGTGGTGATCGACCGCGCCGGCCGGCAGGAGGCCTTCGCCCGCCACCTCCGGCCGCTGGTGCGGGAGGACGCCCGGCTCAACATCGAGATGGGGCGGCTGATGCTCGCCGAGGCCGAGCTCAAGAGGGTGCGGGAGTGGATGCCCGAGGACCCCGAGACCCACTTCCTCAAGGGGCGGCTGCGGCTCGCCCAGTCGGTCACCGAGACGAGCCCGGAGGCGCAGGCGCGGCTCCAGGGGGAGGCCGAGGACGCCTTCCGCAAGGCGATCGAGCTCGACGGCGACCGCCCGGCGCCGCACCGCGAGCTGGGGCTGCTGCTGCGCGAGCGCAAGGACTTCCGCGGCGCCTGCGCGCAGCTCCGGCGCTACGCGCAGCTCGATCCGCAGGCCGACGACGCCGGGCAGATCGAGGATTCGATCGCCGAGTTGGAGGGGTTCGGCGGCTGCGGGTAGCCCGTCTGGAGTAGAGTCTCCAGGACCAACTCGTTCTGGAGGTTCCATGCGCAAGCTGTTCCTTTGTTTCGCGATGCTGACGGCGGCCCTCCCGGCGCTGGCGGCGGACCCGCATCCGTTCAACGTCCATGATCTGGTGACGATGCAGCGGATCTCGGACCCCCAGCCCTCGCCGCGGGGGGACCGGATCGCCTTCGTCCTCCGCTCCACGGATCTCGACGCCAACCGGGGTCGCACCGATCTCTGGATCGTCAACGTCGACGGCGGCGGTCTCGCCCGGCTGACCGACGATCCGGCGTCGGACGACACCCCCCGCTGGTCGCCGGACGGCCAGAGCCTCTACTTCCTCTCCAGCCGCTCCAAGTCGAATCAGGTCTGGAAGCTGCCGATCTCGGGGGACACCGTGGGAGATCCGGTGCAGGTGACCCATCTGCCGCTCGACGTCGCGAACCTCACCCTCTCGCCCGACGGCTCGCGGCTCGCCTTCAGCCTGGAGGTCTATGTCGACTGCCCGACGGTCGCCTGCACGCAGGAGCGGCTGGAGCAGAAGGAGAAAGCGAAGTCCTCCGGCCAGCTCTTCCAGGGGGACGCCGGCTTCTTCCGCCACTGGGACACCTGGTCCTCGGGGCTGCGCAACCATGTTTTCACCCTGCCGGCCTCGGGCGAGGGCGATCCGGTCGACCTCTCGCGCGGCATGAACGCCGACGCCCCCTCGCGCCCCTTCGGCGGCTCTGAGGAGTTCACCTTCTCGCCCGACGGCCGCACGGTGGTCTTCACCGCCCGCCTCGGCGGCCGCGAGGAGCCCTGGTCGACCAACTTCGACCTCTACAGCGTGCCGGCGGACGGCTCGCAGGCGCCCCGGAACCTGACGCAGGCCAACCTCGCCTGGGACACCCAGCCGGTCTTCTCGCCGGACGGCAAGACCCTGGCCTATCTCGCGATGTCCCGCGCGGGCTTCGAGGCGGACCGCTTCCGCATCCGGCTGCGCGATCTCGCCAGCGGCCGCGAGCGGGTGCTCGCGGAGGCCTGGGACCGCTCGCCGGCCGGGGTCTTCTTCTCGGCGGA